>OGIY01000070.1_pt1 | contig 72796 bp, 66 predicted proteins | sample 1571931 | NCBI WGS metagenome assembly OGIY01 (sample SAMEA2582110, study PRJEB24529) | metagenome | biome: Human gut stool | place: China | collected 2011
ATATCCTGGGTATGTGCAGATTTGTGCCTGAGAAGAACCTGCATCATCTGGTGGAGGCGTATAGACAGTTGATAGTTAAGAATGATAAGTTAATAGAACAGGGCTACAAGCTGGTACTGGCTGGAGATACGGATTTCGAGGATGAGTATTCGTTGGGATTGAAGCAGATGGCAAGGGAAAATGGTGTGGTGCTTACTGGCTTTATCAAGGGCAGAAAGCTTCATTCGCTGTTGACGAATTGCCGCTGCTATTGTCTTCCATCTTCGCACGAAGGTTTGCCGATTGCTTTGTTGGAGGCGATGAGCTATGGGGTAAAGGTGGTTGTGAGCGATATTCCTGCGAATCTGGAGGTTGGCTTGCCAAAGGATGATTACTTCCATTGTGGCAACGTGGATGAACTTTCGGAAAAGCTCGGAAAGATTATCGAGGCCTCATTGCAGCATGTGGATTACGACATGAGCAAGTATGATTGGGACCAGATTGCTGATGAAGTAGGAGGAGTGTATCAAGGGTTGAAGAAATGATGGTTGTATCAAAGCAACAACAGATATTTTTTGATTTCCTAAGATTCTGGATTGGCTCTGCTAAGGATATACCTTCTTCCTTAAAGGAAGCGGATTGGAAGGAGCTATATCGTATCGCCCAGAAGCAATGTTTGGTTGGCATTCTCTTTGATGGCATCCAGAAGTTACAGCCGGCTGAGGTGGGGATGAGCAAGGACTTGCTTCTGCAATGGATGCTGCAATGCCAGATGCTGGAGAAGGCGAATGTTCGGTTAAACGATGCTGCCATCCAGGTTTCTGAGTGGTTCCGGAAAAAGGGATTCAGAACCTGTATCCTAAAAGGGCAAGGGAATGCATTGATGTATCCGAATCCTTATTCCCGGACTCCTGGTGATATTGATATCTGGGTGGAAGGGGGCGACAAGCGGGTCATCTCCTTTGTACGCTCTATCTCGCCTCATGAAAAGGCATGTTATCACCACATCGAGTTCCCACCATATAAGGGTGTGGAGGTTGAAGTGCATTATCGCCCTAGCTTCCTGTTGTGCTTCTGGCATAACAGAAAACTTCAGAAATATTATGGGATGGTGAAGGATGAGCAGTTCTCGCATCGGGTGATGTTGGGAGAGCAAGGTGAGATTGCGATTCCGACGGTGGAATTCAATCTCATCTTCCAGTTGACTCATATCTTCTCGCATCTGATGAATGAGGGGATTGGGTTAAGGCAGCTTCTGGATTACTACTATGTATTGATTAGTGATGATTTATCATTGATTAGGGATAGAGTACAGAAGGAATTGAAGGAGTTGGGATTGTGGAAGTTTGCCGAGGGTATCATGTATATCATGCAGGAGGTGTTCGGCATGCCTGCCTCTCGCCTTATTGTTCCTCCGAATGAGAAGTATGGTAAGTTTGTGCTGAATGAAGTGCTGGAAGCCGGGAATTTCGGAAGGCATGATGCCCGGAATCGGTTTGGGAGATCAAAGTTCGGGCATAATCTCCAAAGAGTGTATCGGGATATAAGACTCGTGAGGTATTTTCCTGCTGAAGCTCTTTTTGAACCATTGTTCCGTACTTGGCACTTCTTCTGGAGGCTAAAATATAAAAAATAAAATAATCAAATAATTAATTGAAATAATTCTGTTTATGTTTATCGAGATGCAGATAGGTAATCAGCTAGATGAGGATGACGATCTGCACTTCGATTATCAATGATAATCATAATGAAGAAAAAAGTATTTGTAAGCGGGTGTTATGACCTACTACATTCTGGTCATGTGGAGTTTTTCCAGCAGGCATCACAGTATGGTGACCTGTATGTGGGTATCGGATCGGATGCTACTTATCTGGAGTATAAGCATCGCAAGCCTATGTTTCCGCAGGAGGAAAGGCTATTCATGGTCAAGAATATCAAGGCGGTGAAGGAGGCGTATATCAATGAGGGAAGCGGAGTCATCGATTTTCTGCCTACTCTTGATAAGGTGAAACCGGATGTGTTTGTGGTGAACGCTGAAGGTGGGTCTGATGAGAAACGTAGGATCTGTAAGGAAAGGGGCATCGAATATGTTGAACTCCAACGCACGCCTCATGCTGGATTGAAGGCGCGGTCTTCTTCTGGCTTGAAGAAGGCGTTATTGAACGTATCTGAGAATTCGGCACAGGAGGCGGGGATTCCTACCCGTCTGGATCTGGCTGGTACTTGGATTGACCAGCCTTATGTAAGCATGTATCATCCGGGATGGGCGATTACCATCTCGCTGGAACCGACCTTTGAGGTGCGCGACCGCTGCGGTCTGTCTACCTCTACCCGTAAGATGATTCAGAAGATATGGCCGGTGAAGTTGCCGAAGATGGATCCGGAGATGCTCGCCCGACTGGTTTTCTGTTTCGAGAACAATCCGGAGCGTCACGATGGTATCATCTCGGGTGCCCAGGACTCTATCGGTATCTGTGTTCCCGGTCTAGTGCGTCATTATTATGACAATAACTTCTGGCCGGAGAAGATAGAGAGTACGCAGGATGAGATGACCCTCCGTTTCCTGGAAGACCATCTGGTGATGATTCCGATGGAACCGAGAAGACCAGGATGCAGTGTGGTGGAAGGTAAGGATATCACGCCTGAGAAGGTGAAGGCGCTGGCTGATGCAGCAGATGCCTGCTGGAAGGCGATTCTGGCGCACGACCTCGATGCCTTTGCTGCAGCATACAAGGCATCTTTCGAGGCCCAGATTGCGATGTTCCCGGGTATGGTGAATCCATCTATCAATGGTGTGATAGAACCGGAAGCGAGTGTGCAGCCGATGATTGACCGCTACAGCAGCATGGAGGAGGTCCTGGCATGGAAGATGCCGGGAGCCGGCGGCGGCGGTTATCTGGCACTGGTAGTAAAGGACAGTCTTAAATTTGCAGAGAATCATGACGAAGCCATCCATCTTCAGATGCGAAGGGCATAACTATCTGGTGCCCTTCCTCATCATCAGCAGCCTCTTCTTTATGTGGGGATTTGCTCATGGCATCCTCGAAGTGCTGAATCCGCATTTCCAGGAGTCGTTTCATATCAGCAAGGCGATGTCGGCCCTGACGCAAGCTGCTGTCTATGGTGCCTACTTTTTGATGGCGCTGCCTGCCGGATGGATTATCCGGAAGTGGGGCTACAGGAGGGGAGTGATAACAGGACTGGTTCTCTTCGGTATCGGTGCCCTGATGTTCATACCGGGAAGCAGGATCAACAGTTTCTACTTCTTCGTTCTGTCACTGTTTGTGATAGGCTGCGGACTGACGTGTCTGGAAACGAGTGCGAATCCTTATACTACGGTACTAGGACATCCTGACAAGGCGGAGAGCAGAATCAACCTGTCGCAGTCGCTCAATGGTATCGGATGGATTGTTGGACCGCTGGTTGGCGGACAGCTTCTGTTCTCGGGTGTCAACATTGCCATTCCTTATGCCCTGGTGGGTATCTTCGTGCTTTCTGTGGCGCTGGTTCTGTCAAGGATCAAGTTGCCGGACCCAAGGAGAGCGCATGAGGCGGATACGAACGAGATGGTGGAGGAGAAGCCGATGCGAGTGATGGCATTCGGTTTTGGTATGCTGACCTTGTTTCTTTATGTGGCTGCCCAGACGGGTGTGAACAGTTTCTTCATCAACTATGCTGAGGAGAGTATTCATATAGAGAAGCAGACTGCCAGTCTGTATCTCGCCTTTGGCGGAATGGGTCTGTTCTTTATCGGCCGGTTGGCTGGTGGTGTCATCATGAATTATATCCAGCCAAGGCTGGTACTGCTGGCCTGCGCCATCCTCACCTTTGTTGCCACATTGATTGTGGTGGTATGTAGCGGAACCTTATCTCTCATTGCGTTCTTCGCCTTATATCTGGGAGAGAGCATCATGTTTCCGACTATCTTCTCGCTGGCATTGAGGGATGCGGGTACTAAGACCAAACTTGCCTCTTCATTGCTTATCATGACGATAGTGGGTGGAGCGGTTGCTCCTGTAATCATGGGGTATATAGCGGATTCTACGGGGAGTATGGCGATTGCCTTTCTCATACCGTTGGTATGTTATGGGGTGATTGGAGGGTATGCTGCAATGCTGAGATACTCTTCTCCTGGTGTCAAAAGAGATTGAAAGATTAGTATATGGGCGAAAGGCTCCCATCCCCCTTTTATCATAAGCTACTTTTAGGGGATGGGGGCTTAGTAGCCTTTTTTGAAAAATCTCTTTAAAAGTAGAGACAAATTTACTTTGCCGCTACTTAATACAACATTTATTCCAAAACATAATCTATTATTGAATGGAGTGTCTCACAAAGAGGTTCTTTGTTTTCCAAACACCAAAGATAAATCTTATGAGCGCACCAACCATATTGGAACCAAGTAAACTTGTTACTCTTCTTTTTGCTGTACCGAGTTGCATTTTTTGTAGCAACAACAGTCGAAAATCTTATTTTTCTTTTCATCATAATTAATTATTTTTTCATAAATCTCAGATAAAATTCCGTTTAAATCATTTAAGAATAGTTTAAATATCATAAAGAGGTTTGTTGTCAACTAATAAAAACATTATAATCATATATGAACATCTGCTCAAAAATAAAGAACATCATGAAAGAAATCGCTAATGTGTTTGGAACTGAGTTTGTGAAAATTCCTACAACAGAAAACGCTATTAAGGGATTTTTTACCAATAGATTGACCCGTAAAGACACCTCATTCTCTATTTTAGGTGTCAGATGCAATAGCGAACAAAGTACTGGCAAGCGCAAGATGTCCCCTATGCAGATTTACTATTTCCTGCAAGGGTATAAAATCAACGAAGCATCAATTGAGATGAAAAAGGAGCAACAGATACTCAACACGTTGTATGATGATTTCTACTCAGAGGGGGTAAATGGTATTCCACATATTCAAATCAGTGCGATTGTTGGCCAAAACGGTTCAGGAAAAAGCAGCATAGTTGAATTTATGATGAGACTCATCAATAACTTTGCAGCTGCAACCATAGGAGAATTGCAAAATAGTGGCAAAGCTTCCGACCATCTTCATTTTGTTGATGGAGTGGATGGAGAAATGTGGTATATTCTGGAAGGCTATGCGTACCAACTGAAAGTGAAAAACTGTAGCGTCAAACTATTTAAGTTCAAAAACAATATTGAAGATAAAATGGGCAAGCACTTCACGGAACCGAAAAGAATCTTTGATAACAAAAAAAGTGAGACATGCGAGGTACTTGGCGGACCGCATACTTCCATAGGAGATGAAGAATTGAAAAAGCTCTATCAGTGTTTCTTCTATACTCTCATTTCCAATCAGTCAATTTACGCTTACAACACTTTGGACTTTGAGAGTGAATGTAATAGTGATGAGAAAGAAGCCTTGGTGTTGGGAGATGGAAAGACTGAGAAATATAATACCGAAGATAAATGCTGGCTTCATGGACTGTTCCATAAGAATGATGCGTATCGCACACCTTTGGTGATAACACCTTTCAGACGTGAAGGCAATATAGACATAAACAATGAGCGTGAACTTGCCATCGAACGATTGGTGCGACTTTATGCGCTTCATAAGGATTTGCTCACCATCAACGACCATCTGTTGATGGAGAGTCTGACCTATTCATACAATCGAGAAAACCAATATGGCATAGACCGTATCAAGAGAAAACTGAATTTCAAGAATTTGACAGAAAAAGGCTATGCTGCATTGAAAAACGACATTATGGCAAAATGGAGCAAAGCAATAGGAAGAAATCTTTCTATCTACAACACAAAGTCTTATTATAACGAGGCGATAGAATACCTGGTGTATAAGACATTGAAAGTGTCATACCAATACAAGGAGCATAGGGATTTCTATGATGCAGCATGTATGATGACAGATGTATATAATAGCGACACTTTAGGAGAATTGGTAGATGCGTTGTCTAAAGACCATTCTCATATAACACGCAAGATATATCAGACGCTTGGCTATCTGATGTTTGATGTGTATGATTTGGGCGAGAGTGTACATATCAATAGGAATGACAATGAGATAAAGAATACTATCGGATTTAAGCAATTAGGAAATAAATGGTGGGAGGCTACAAAATTGTCGCATGAAGAGATGAAAACGTCACTCTTTGTACAGTTGCGGATGCAAGCTATAGTTCCTCCTCCGTTCTTCTCTATAAAAATCAATCTCTGTGAGAAAGATAACAAACAAGTGAAAATTGATTTTGAGACATTAAGTTCTGGAGAGAAGCAACAGATATTCACCATCAGTTCAATACTTTATCATTTGGACAATATTGATTCTGCCCACAAAGATCAAAGTGCAGCCAACCGAGTGCGATATAATAATGTATGCATCGTGTTGGAAGAAATAGAACTGTATTATCATCCACAGTTGCAGCAACAATTCATCTATTACTTTTTGAATGGTTTAAAAGAAATAACATTGGAGAACATTAAAAGCATCCATCTCATCATTGTCACACATTCCCCATACGTTCTGTCGGATATTCCTAGGACAAATGTACTGGCACTTAAAAAAGACGAGACGGAACCTGTTGATGGACTGCAATCGTTTGGTGCCAATGTTTATGATATGCTGAAAGACAGTTTTTTCTTGGAAGGTGGAGCCATGGGTATGTTTGCTCAATGGGAAGTAACACATCTGATGGCTTGCATGAAAATTCACCAATGGGCAAAGGATGCAGACGACACAAAGGTATGTCCTTTTATTGGAGATGAAGAGGCTTATGCTTTCTTGAACCGTTATTTATACCTTGACACAAATAAAAAGAATAGAAAGAGTTTTAGCTATGATGACTATTGCCATGACTTTTCTTCTGAAAGCATAAAAGAACGCATCATGCTAATAGATGAGCCTGTGGTTTACCATGTGTTGATGGATGAGTTTACCCGTACATTCCCTTCGCTTTCCGAAGAGCAGAAGCAACTTAAAAGGGAAGATTTATTGAGACAGTTGAATGAATTGGATAAGATGTAAGTTATGAGTCAAAATGGTGTTAGAACTCTTTTGAAACTAAGAATACCTTCTTCTGTATTGAAGAAAGAATATGCTGATAGGTATCTTGATGATTTGGTAAAAAGGGTAAAGAATGGAGTGACAATCGACGGGACATTGAGAGAGTTGTCTAGAGAAGCTAAAGATATTCTGTTGCCGAGATGGAACACAACATCTCCCAATAAGGATGTGCTGAGAAAACTGTTGGTTAGTGAACCTAAAGATTTGAAAAAGCACAATGATGAACTGGTCGCAAAGCTTAATGCAATACCCAATGCAGCAAATAGACCAAGTGATAAAGATCTGCTTTTGATTTTTGGTTACGAAAGGGTTTTCAATTCTTCAAGTAAGTCGGAGGCTTATTGGCTGTCCAAACAGATTGATAGCAATACCTGTGTGTATTGCAACAGACAATATGCCTTTACTATAGAGAAAGGAACAGGACGAAACAAAGATGAGAGGCTTGCAAGACCTGCTTTTGACCATTGGTTTGACAAAGGAAGTAATCCTTTGATGTCGTTAAGCTTGTGTAATTTGATACCAAGTTGCACTATCTGCAATAGCTCTGTAAAAGGCAGTAGTAAATTTGACCTTTCAACACATACGCATCCGTACGTTCATGAGACAGGGCATCCAGATATAACATTTAGGGCAACACTGACAACTGGCACACCGCCAGAATGGACAGTTGCTATAGATACGCCACCAGGAAGCAAAGAAGAACGAACGGTTAAGGACATGAATTTGCAGGAAATATATGCAATGCATGGAGAATTGGAAGTTCGTGATTTGATGAATTTCAAAGATGCTTATCCTACAGGTTATTTGAAACAATTGTTTGGCGATGTTCTTAAAGCAAGCAAGAGAAGTTTAAGCCGTTCTGAGGTATATCGAATGCTTTTCGGGGCAGAAATGGATAGCTCACATTTTCTTGACCGTCCGTTGAGCAAGCTAAAGCATGATATTCTCGTAGAAATAGGAGTATTGAAAAAATAAGCAGCTGTTTATCTGCATGTACGATGAAACGACTATTGAATTATATTATCAGTATCAAGCATTCTGAAATATTTTCTTTGCGCTTATTACCATTTTTGTTAGGGATTACATTGTTCCTAATATGGTATAGCACTTATATCTCTAATACGAATGTTTCCAATGTAAAGGTGAAGTACAATAGCGGTAAACCACCAATACAGCGTAAGGTGGGTAGAATGAAAAATATTATCTTTGCAACCGTTTTAAAATTCACATAAAATGGAAAGCAAAGAATATTTTGAAAATCGCCTGGAGTTCTGTAAAGAGTGGAGCGAGCCTATCGTTGATAGCATCATGGAAATGCTCAAAAAGATGCGTGCTGCTGGTGACGAATATGGTCAGATGGTTCACAGAGCCGTAGATTACATACTTGATGACGAAGATGCCTTCCGAACATTCCTTTCGGACGGCCGAATTGACATGCACAATATAGCCATAGAGAGATGTTTCAGACATATCGCTATGGGAAGACGCAATTGGCTTCAGACAGGAAGTCACTTCTCTGCCCAGAATTTGGCATTTATGTTCGGGTTGTTGGAAAGTTGCAAATTGAACAAAGTGAACTTTTGTGAGTACATTGAGGATATCCTTACTCGCATTCTTTGTGGCGAGGAGGTTGATGCCTCGTTCCTGCCATGTGACTATGTTCGCCATTTCGAAGATGGTACGGATGCGGAGGTAACGAAGACATCCCAAGCCGTCGCTTGATTGTTAAATTTTAGAAAATCAAAACTTTATTCAAAAATACTGGTACGGCTAACCCGCTGATAAATAGTGGGGACGCTGTATTGGTGGTTTACAATATAAAAAACAAAACGGAAAATGAAAATTTTATCAAATCCCATATTGGACAAGAAAATTAAATCATATAATTTCCTTGTTGAGATGCCAATGAATGAATACTACTCATTGGTTCAGGAGTGTATAAGAAATAATGAATTCCAGAGGAATAAAGTGAAGTCTTCAAAGTCAATTTATTCGTTGCTTAAACAAGACTTAATAAGTGGTTGTATTATTCCGCCGATAGTTCTTTCATTAAGTTGCCCTATCCAAAAAAATGAAGAATTGAATAACAATGAATTTCTGAAGGAACTGGTTAGTAATAATAAAAATAAATTGATGATTCTTGATGGATTACAAAGAACATTTACAATACAAGATATTGTTGAACAAGCTAAGTCGGATCCTCAAGTAGAGTTATCATTAAACAACCCTATACGAGTTGAGATTTATTTGGGCTTAAATCGTGAAGGTGTTCTTTATAGAATGCTTACTTTAAACACAGGTCAAACTCCTATGAAACTACGTCATCAAGTGGAAATCATATATTCTTCATTGATGAATGAGAATACTGATGGATATAAATTAATCAAAGATACAGATAATTCTAAAGGAAAATTTATAGGGGAATATAAGTTTAGTGATGCAATAGATTGTTTTACTTCTTACATGGAAGGTGATTATCTGCAGATAAATCGAGACAAACTTTTAGATACAATTAAGTCTTTTGAAAATATTTCTAAATTAAGTGTAAGTCAGGATTTGTTTGATTCACTTATTAGATTATATACGGCGTTTACCAGTTTTGTTGATAACTGTATTGAAAAAGAAGGAACAGATTCAATAGAATCTTTAAATATTATAGAGAGTCCTTTTGGAAAAGATGCCCATTCTATTTTTGATAAATCTCAGCCTATGACGGGCTTTGGTGCTTCTATTTCAAAACTGATGGGATATAATACTTATTCTTCTTTAAAGGAGATTGAAAATCAGATTCAAAAAATATCTTCTAAAGATATGGTAGATGCTGTTTCTGAAATCTTATTATTCCTGGATGAAATCAAAAGAACTTCAAAGAAAATAGGAAATAGTCAGAGATGTTTCTTTTATTATTTCTTTAAGGCTTTGTTTGATAAAGAAAGGCAGGAGTTTTTGCAACCGATACTTGCTTTGGATAAAGCAAAACAAGATTATAATCGCGATTATTAATGTAATATCATTCAGAAATGAAGGAGTGGGAGTATTTAATTGATGATGATAGAAGAGTTACATGGAATTCTTCTTTCCCTGATAATGAACTTGATTCATCTGAATATGGATTAGCATTTTTTTATTCTCCATATTATACGGCAGAAGATGATAACTTAGAAGTTTGTATAAAGGGAGGATATACCATTGGTTGGCTTATTACACTTCCTTATCTTCAAGAGAAAGACAAGGATTTAATTGACCAGCATAAACAATGGTTAAATAAATTTGCTTCAATAGGAATTCCTTCCCTTTTAGCTCATATAGTTGAAGAGGAGCCTGAGCTTTTAGAATATCAAGATAATGAATGCTCACTTTCAGATATAGATTTACCCGCATGCCATGTTTTCGTTTACAGAATCTCGCAAATTAGCAAAGACGACATATACAAATTTCTTCCTGGTTTCTATGATGAAGGATTTTATCACGTAAACAAATTGTCTGATGCTAACAATGAATCTTTGTTTTATAAATCCAGTTATGAAGATAATCTAATAAAAGATGATAAGAAAAAAAAGATAAATTTAAGCAAAATAGAATATTCTGATGACCTGATAAAATTGATTCGAAATCTGTATGAGAAATGGTTGCCATATTCATATGTTAATCCATTTAGCAGATATATTTATCTTTATCAAGTAGTTGAATATTTTATGGAAATTGCTTTTGAAGAAAGTCTATTTGTTCATATTAAGGATTTTAATAACAAAAATATCAACAAAAATGATTTGAGAATAAAGCTAGAAAAAGATTCTGAAGAAATTACAAAAATAGGGCTGGTATTTAATGACATTTCACCATCTAATTCTGTTGCAATAGATTTCAATAATAATGTTGATAATTTCTTATGTAAAATTGGTGTTGAGTTTAGTGGTAAAACTATTGGAAGTCACGTGTATAAGATAAGGAATGTGTTAGTACATAATATGCGGCTTGCTGTAGATTATGAAAATGAACTGAATGATGTTGTTGAATGTTTTGAAAAATTAATTGCTATTAGATTAAATAAGGGGATGTCTGATAATCATAATAAACATATGGTAGTTTGCGACACATCAGAAAGGTATAAGAAAAACAAAAAAAGAATGAAAAAAACTTATGTGCAATATAAATATGGTAAATAACTTATTTGGATACCACTCAGCATTCCTCTTGAAGTAAATGCTCAGTACCCCCTATGAGTATTAGTTTACACGTTTCTTTAGAACTTTATAAATATTGTGATATGGAAAACTCTAATAATGACGATAAGTGGCTGTGTCAATTGATGTGGGCAATAGGCTTTGTTCTTCTTGTTATGATGCTTTCTGCTTTCATTGTCATTAAATTAATAGAAGGTTGGGACCATAGAGGACAGTTTGGTGATTTGTTTGGAGTAGTGAATGCTCTCTTCTCAGGATTAGCCTTTGCTGGTCTTATCATTACAATTCGTCAGCAACATATAGATTTGAAATATCAGCGTCAAGCTATTGAACAGACGAATCAGGAAATGCAAAATCAAACAGCAGAATTTGATAAGCAAAATGAGACTCTAAGGATTCAACGTTTTGAGAATACTTTTTTCAAAATGCTTGAAGTTCAGCAGAGTATAGTGAATGATCTTTATGCAGGTGATTCGCATTCTCAATGGGTAGATGAAAATTCTGCTGATGGAGCATACTCAAAAAAAGAGATATCTATTCAGGATGAATATAGAGGTAGAAACTTATTCTATTATGTATTTATTATATGTAACCATGCAATAGAGAATTCTTTTTTAGATGGTACCACAATGGTTTCTGGACTCTCTACAGTTATCAAGAGAAGAGGAAAGGAACGTTTTGATGATTATATGACAACAACAATGTTTGATCACTATTTTCGTCATCTTTATACTATATTAAGATTTATCACTGAAAATGAATGGTTGGGTGTTGATAAGCAATATAAATATGCAACATTTGTTAGAGCAACTCTTTCAAGGTATGAACTTGTTATGCTCTATTATAATGGATTCTTTCATCCGAAAATGAAAAAAATGATGGAACGTTATTGTCTTCTCAATAATATTCGAAAAGATTTGTTACCAATGAGTTATGAGTACTATGTTTTTTTACGTGAACAAGGAGTTTCTAAAGAAGATTTGCGAGATGCTCATTTCTCTATTGGTGATTTTGAATATTATCTTACTGATGATGAAAATGATGATACTAGATATCATCTCAGTGCTTTTTTCTCTAAAGGGGAATTGGATAAAGGTCATGCCTTACTGAATCGTTGGAGGACATTTATTAAAGATAAAAAAGGCTAGTGTGAAACTAATAAGGCGGTCCCATCCCGCACATTATTTTTGAGCTCAACTCAAAAAATGAATGTAATTGATTTGTAGATATGAAGGAATCTGACAGAATACTATTTGCAGACTTTCTTGCTTCAATGAACAAGAAGTTTATTGAAAGCGGATGGATTACAGTGAGTGCAGAGTGTTTACATAGTGCTCTCGTTTCTGATGAGAAATTATCAGATGTGTTGTCTCGATATGAATGGGATTTAATAAGAGGAAGCAATGGAGTAAGTGAAATCTGGAGTAATGGTAAATGGTCTTTCAGTCATGAAGGTATTGATGTCTTGGAACCATTTGTATTATACCGTTCTGCAAATTATGATATAGACAACTATGTAGAACTTTCGCAAGACTTTAGGGTTTTGTTGAATATGCATGAACGGTATGTATCTCCAACAGAACGTCATTTTGTAGTTGATAATGAAAATGGAGATTGGGAAAAAGTTGCAGAGATAAATGGACTATACATAAGAGTCAAATTGACAGTATTACGTAAGTACTTAGCTTTGCGCAAGATGAACTTGTTGATATTCTTCGATGAAATGCGTTATTCTCAACAATCCTTCATAGAGTTAGGTTTAACTCCTGTTATGAATCAAATTGTGAAAGATGCTGATTATATCTATAATTATTCGTCTTTAGTCAATTGTCATGCTGATGGAAATAAGTCTGGTGGTTGGATTATGGGTAAATGTGTATTGCGTTATCGGGAGAAAGATTACAATCTGGAATCTTTTAATCAAGATGATAAGCTGTATGCTGAGTTTATCTATGGTTATGATGATGAAGGAGAGCCTAAGTTACATTCATGTAAGAAAGATACTCTTTCTAATTATTTTGCAGCCAATGGTGATAATCCTCTAGAGATGACGCCGATATTTTTCAAGAAAGAGGTACTTGATAAATACTATTCTAATCCAAATAAATATACAGTTAGTGATGGTGCTGTTGGATGCGAGGGCTCTTGGTCACTGTATATAGATAATGACCACCGTAGTTATGTTATAGTACCATTGGTATATTTGGGCAATTTGGAATATTCAGAACAACTGTATTGGAAAGGCTATAATGTTTCTCCTGAAAAGGATATGGGGTTTAGTAAAACTGCTTATACTCGTTGGATAGAAGGAAACTTTTGTAACCCCATGTTCCCAGACTTATATTTTAAGAATTGTTTTAAGCGATTCAATAAGAAATGGAAAAAGCAATTTGGTTGGCCGTTATTTCTTCCTTTGATAGAAGAAGACGAGCATCGTTATAAAACATTGCATTGCTTAACAACGGAGAACAATCATTCTGATTTTGATGAGCAAATTCTATCGATGACAAAATTGATAATTGATTCTTTCAATCAAAAGTGCATACAATCAGAGATTGATGATTCAAATCCAGATGTAGAATCCTATTTAAAGCAGAAGAACTTCTCATCATCAATAGAGTTGAAAGCAGGAATAGATAAATTTCAGGCTTTTTTGTTGTCGAAAGGTATGAATTGTCCCGATATGGTAGATTTCCTCAGAAAAGTTCAGTCTCTTCGTTCTAATTCCGTTGCTCATAGAAAAAGTAACAAGAGAAAAGACTTAGCAAAACTCTATGAATATTTTAAGTTGGATGAATTTTCTGAGCAGCAAGTATTGGAAGATATTTTTGTCAAGATGGTTATGACATTAAAAACTCTAGAAAAATATTTTATGCCTCAAACTTCAGATAATAACAAGTGATTAGTGAACATTAATACAACGAATTGTTGAAAGCCTATACCTAGGAGGCTTTAGTAAGCATGATAAAGGCAGATATACGCAATAGGTTTCCCGAACCTTATGCAAGTATGTATTGTCAACAATTTGATGCTTACCCTGAGACAGAATGAAGTCTGATATTGGCTATATTTGATGGATTTCTGTCGTAACTTCTAGAGAGATGGTGGCAGCCCCACCGCATTCGGCATGCAGGTCAGAACCAAGGTCTAAGGTGTTGAATTACATCAATGAGCGACTAACCCGTTGGGTGATGCGTAAGTACAAACGCTTCTCCAAGGGTAAGAAGTTTGGCAGAGCGTATGAATGGCTTGTAGAATATGCGGCACATAACAGAAATGAGTTTTCACACTGGGTGAAGGGATTTGTACCCTATCCCCCGTCTAGGTTAATAAATAATATAAACTAAGAAACAAAAGAGTTAAGTACGAAGAGCCGTGTGATGGGAGATTGTCAAGCACGGTTCCGAGAGAAGGGAGGATGAAATTCCCTCCACTTACTCGACTATATAAATACACAAAGTATGGAAGGTTATAATAATAAGCCTGAGATGCTATTTGTTCTCAGGATGAATGCAGAAGGGAATGATGTTTTCATAGAAGAATATGAACTTTCTGAGTTTCCAAAATTGGAAGAATGGTTTAATTCCAAAGTTTTTTTTGATTATAATGCGACATTTGAGGAAATGGAACTCGTGGGGCAATGTCTAGGAGCAGAAAGAATCGTCAACTACGATAGAAGAAAGTTTGTTTTAGAACTTGAGCTGAAGGATATGAAACAGAGCTTGAAAGATTATACGGAAAGTGTATTGAAAGTTGAAAAGGCTTTGGAAAACATAGGAGTGGAAGATTTCAAGCATGCTAAGAGTATGGAGAAATTAAATTGGTGTAGTTTCTCTGATTTGTTCTATATATATGGCAAGCCATTCTTAAAACTTGAATACCGCTTAGGGCATCGTCTTAGATTAGATTCTGGTATAGTGGGATATAATATACCTTGTTGGAAGATAGAATTCCTACATCGAGGTGGTTTGGTTGTACATAAGAGAAATGATTTGCTGGAAGGACAAAAAACGTTTGATGAATGGATGCAAGTGATAGCCCAAATTCCAGAAGATGCTGATTTGAAAAAGAAGAAAATATGTGAACTGATTCATAATATATATGGTTTGGATATTCAAATAACAGATATTCTATATGATCCTGCCTCAGAATGCTTAGTCTTGAAGGAGGAAGTAGAGCAGAATATGCTGAAGGACATTAAGCCAGAAAGGGCAGTGGAGCCTGATGAAATAGCCAAATATACCACATTAGATACGCTTGTTGCTGTATTGCAGTCGGGAAAGATGCGTATGAATAGTATTGTGTCGATGAATGACAAGACAGAGACAGGTTTTTTAGAGGAATACATTAGAAACTACAAAGAAGACTTTGATGAAGAATGTGATAAGTATCTGTTTGCAGATAAAGAATTCATTACTTCTTTTACTACCCGTATTGACGATCTTGATATGTGGAGATTGTATGGGGACAATGCCCGTGGCGTATGCATGGTGTTTGAGCGCATAAACAAGGATAGTGATGAACTTTTTAATATTAGTTATATCGCTGAAAAATCAGATGTTCTAGAGAAAATTGCCAAATTACAAGATGCATTAAAGGATAATTCTATCAGATTTCGCATGAACCTCTTGAAGAAATACCAGCATTTCTTGAAACTATCAGATTATTCTTCTGAGAGTGAATGTCGATTGATGATAAATAGTGAGGAAACTGACGGATGGTTTATTAATCGTGATAATGGTATTTTGACACCTTACATTGAGAAGAAGATAGTGAGAGAAGTCGAAGAAGATAATATATATCCGTTCCGCTTAGGTGGAATTATTCTTGGACCTGCTTCTCGGGAACAAACGGCTAATATGATGCAAATTCTCTATATGGCGGCTCAATGTCGGTATTCGCTTTTTGTGAAGCAGAGTAAGATAACTAGTTATAGGTGAAAGCATATTAGGAGGTATTGGTATCATTGTATGTTGCCTTTACCTTTGATCTGTATGTAAACACCCCAAATCGGATAAAAAATGTATCATGATGGGAAAGAAAGAAGTTTTTCAATTTGGTGAGAAGCCTATTTATATAGAGCGTAATGAAGGGAACGTTTATGTGGGTGACTATGTGTCAAATACTAATGAGGCTTTTGCTGATGAGTCATTTGAATTGCATATGTTTGCTCCTCAAATAACTCCCCCAATTGTGCGGGAAGAGGTTGGAATCATACTTGATTGGATAGCAAAAGATACAGATAAGACTGACCCAAAAAGAGTTGCTTTGCTTTATGGCAGTGCAGGTGTTGGAAAGTCGGTCGTAATGCATGATGTTCTTTTGGAATTGGAACAAAAAGAAGAGTATTTAGTACTCGGACTCAAGACAGACCAGATAGAATTTGGAGATACTGAAGATTTGAGTAAACGGATGCATCTGGCAAAACCTTTAGTGACTATAATTAAGGAAATGGCACAAAAGGCAAAGCGAGTTGTTGTTCTAATAGATCAAATAGATGCTCTTTCCTTGTCGTTGTCTTCTAATAGAACTCCTTTACGTTCTATATTTAAACTGATAGAGCAGCTTAAATCTATACCACATGTTAGGGTTGTCATATCTTGCAGACCTTATGATTTGGAATATGATCCGATTTTGAATGATATGAAGATAGAAACAAAATGGGAGCTTAAAAATTTATCTTCTGGTCGGGTAAAGAGTATCTTGAAAAGTCATAATTTGGAAGATAGTATTAGTGAACAGCTACTTGCTTTCTTGGGTAATCCTTTGCATCTTTATCTATATTTGAAAGTGATGCCTTTTGGAAAACTGCGTAATCCAATTACAGAGGAAGTTCTTTATGATGAATTATGGAGAATATTTGTGATAGATATTCATGCAAATAAAAGGGAGAAAGTTTTGAAATTACTTGATGCAATGGTAGATGCTATGTACAAGCGTCAAGAATTATTTGTTCATAAGCAGGAATTTGAAAGTAAATTTAATGATGAGTTAAATTATCTTTTTTCAAATGGTTTATTGCTATGCACTTCTAATGGACGTATACAGTTCTTTCATCAGACCATGTTCGACTATGTCTATGCTAGAAGATTTGTGGAAAATAATTATGACTTATTGAATGAATTATCTAATCAGCACCAAGGTCTTTTCTCGCGTGCTGCGGTAAAAAGTATCTTTAGTTTTTTGCGAGAGACCAATCCTGCTTTATATATTCAAAATATGAATAGGCTTCTTTTTGACAAAGGCGAAACCGAAGAATACAGATATCGTTTCCATCTGAAATCATTAATCTTGAGTAATATGGCATTTTTTGATGAGCCAAAACAGGAAGAACTTAAGTTGATAGACAGAAAAATCTTCTATGATTCCTTGTATATGAGTGTGATTTTTGAGTCTGTACATAATGGCAATTGGCTTAATGCTATATGGAAGATAATAGATAAAAAAGGTGGATGGGCAGCTTTGTCTAAGGAATATAAAGAGAAAACCATATTAATGTGCAGTCGAACTTTATGGGATGATGCTGATAAAATATTGGATGTGGCATTTCGTGTTCTGCAAACAGGAGATGCTGATGGTAGAAAAATGATAATGGATTTTGTCAGCCATCAATCTATAAAGTGTGATATCAATAAGTTGATAAAACTTTATCAAGCATTAGGATTAAAAAGTTATCCCTTAGAGTGTCCAAATTTGCTTAAGCTTATCCTTAGTGATGATCCAAAGTTTGTGGTTGATGTATTGAAAGACAATGTCCAGAAGCAGCTCAATCAAAAAGACAAGAGCTCTTTGCATATTGTAGATTTTACTCATGAGGAAGAACAAATTTTCGAAATGCTGGAATCGAATCATCATGAGCTAGCTATACAATTGTATGTTGAGTTATTGGAAATTATCATGAAGAATACCCGTTTTGATATTCCAGGGCATGAGATAATTGGTTCTTTTGAATTCTCTAGTTTCCAGAGAGTAGAAGGGGAGTGTTTTTATCATAATTTTCCGAAAGCTTTGGTAAATAAACTGATTGATGATTTCTTAAAGAATATTGACACAAGCGAAACGCGACGTTATTTGCAGGAATTCTGTTGCAAAAAGTATGAGGCTTTTTTATTTATTGCACTTTATGTATATACCCAGTATCCTGAGAAATTTTATAATGATATTTATAAAATTATCGTTTGCCGTTCAGTTTTATCTAATGCTCCTTGTTGGGTAGAGTATCAAGCTTTGGAAGCATTAAAGTGCTCTTTTCAATTTATGAGTGCTGTACAGCAAGACAAAATAGTACATAAAGCTGAATCTTTAAATGATGATGGAGAAAAATGCATTTATGACAAAGAATTTGTTCGAAGAAGATTACAAGGTGGCTATCCTATCTGTAACATTGATTTGCATCGAGGAAAAGTATTGTACGCTTTACCAAAAGACTCTCTGTTAACTTATAGCAAAAAAGCTTATTTTGAACGTTTGAGAATAGAGCGAAAATTTGGATATAAGAAAAATGGTATTGTTTGTTATTCATGGTTGGAAAATGAGTTGCCTTTTAGCAGTTCGTGTATGAGTGGTTGGACTTCCTTAGGCTTGGATAAGGCAAGGAAAATGAGTTGTAAAGCTTGGTATAAGTCTATGACCAAGTATGTAGATAACGTCCATTCGTATGATTTTGAACGTCCGTCCTTAGAGGGGCAAAATCAATTGTTTAGGCAAGTTGTAGCTGAAAATCCTGAAAAGTATCTTAATTTATTGGACAACATAGTTGCAGATAACATTATCTTGTTATGCTATGCAGAATCTGGTGTTAGAGGATTGTTGGATGCAAAAAAATATGTAGAAGCAGCCCGGATATTTGATAATATCGTTAAAGTCATTAACAATAATGCCAACTCTGAATATCGAGGATTTGGAATACATTCTTTTCTTTTAGTAATAGATGATTTTCTAAGAGGTGACTATATGCCAAAAAATGTATTTGATTTTTTGTGCAATGTCGTATTGAATGTAAAAGAAAGTGAGATAAAGGCAGAAGACGTCAAAGAAAAAGACATTTACAATACTGCAATAAATCAAGCAAGAGGACATGCAGCCTATATGCTTGTAGAGTGCTATCGATTTAGAGAGTATCAAGATGAGATATTTGAAACACTAGAGAACATAGCTTCTACAGCATCAGTATATACTCGTTCTGCCATATTGCTCAATATGGCATTGTTGAACCATTTAGACCAGCAACGAAATGTACTGCTATTTAAAATGCTTTTACACGACTATGACGAAAGATTATTGGCAATGCCAATACATAATTATAATCCATTGGTGTATTTTGTTAATTATGCAGTGGATGATATATTGGATGTCTTTGTTCACGCGATAGATAAACCATGGTGTTATAAGGAGCAAGTGATAATCTTGTGGCTTGCATGGGTACATAACAATTATAGAAATGATATCAAAGTTCTTCTTGACAAAATGTGTGAAAAGGGACAGGAGGCTAGACTATCATTGCTATCTTTCCTAACTCGACAAGATGTTGAAATTGATCAAGAATCCTTTAGCTATATCTTGTTTTTGATGTCAGAAAGGTTTTGCACTGCAGAATTGGGGCATGAATGCGATATAATATTTCGACATGTAAAAAAGTGGACTCAAGAAAGGCAAGATATAATGGCAAAGACTTTTGTTGAGTCTCCTTTGAGTAAATATACGGGCAGAGGTTTTATAGATTTTTTGGCTGGCTATGCAATCAATAAACCTGTCCAGGCATTATACTGGTTAGAATGTGTTATTCATAACATGGCTCCTAACGACTACAGTATATGGAATTCTGTAACAGACGTCTTGATACAATCTTATAATGGAATTCGCTCCTTTAATGATATCAAATACCAGTCGACATTGGAATATGCCATGGATTTGATTGATGGTCTAATGATGAATAAAGATAAACGTTTTCTCATTACCAATTTCATTCATAAGTTAGATGATGAATAATGAATTGTCGCATTTGCATTCTATTTTGCCAAGTTTACAATCTGGTTTGTACCTGCTGGAAACTGAGCTTACGGATGAGGAAATCGTGAACTACTTTAAAGAATATAGATTTTATTCTTTCTATACAGAGGAGTTGTTGCCATCCAGAGGTGGAACACCATTTGAAATGTTTGTAATGTCGTTGTGTTGGCAATTTGACTGTAAAGAGTTTGGAGAACTAAGGTTGGCTATGATTAATTCTAGTGGTCAACAGAAAGAGAACATTATTTACGAAACTCTAATGAGAGTTATAAAAAAGATGAGTAATGGAAGAACTTCTGTTCTATTGTTGTATGGGGAACCAGATTTGTCATCTTTCAGGCATGAAGAACTTGCGGTGCTGAATTATTCTGTGTGCCATAATGGGATGACTACCTTGATTTTATCAAAGAAGAAAAGCAATGGTTGTCTTAATCAAGAGGAAAATATAGTAAAATATATAACTTTAAAATCAAATTATAAAATGGGAAATAGACAGTACAAGGTTCATATAACCTATAAACATGATGAGTTACATAACTCAGGCATAGAAGCTATTTGTGCAGGTTTACATACTCGCAATATTCCTTTTTCAATTGATAAGTATGACATTTTATATAGAGATAATATACAAAGATATGAGGAAGAGATAGGTGTCTCGAATATTGTAATCATGTTCGTTATTCCAGAATATCTAAAATCTTTGGACTGCATGTATGAAATGACACAACTTTTCAAAAATGGAAATGTAGAGAATAGAGTCTTTCCTATAGTTGATATGGGTGATATTCCCCGTAATGGAGATGGATTGTCGCAAATCAAGAATTATTGGAATGACAAGAAAAATCGAAAGGCAGAACAGATTAAAAATGAACCAGGAAACTCTTCGTATATGATAAAAGAGATTTCAAAAATTGACGATATCTTAAAAACGATGGATGAGTTCTGGGAATATATCGTTCATACTAATACTGGAGACTATACAGAGATGGTTGCTGACAATGCAAACTTGTTGTTAAATGAAATCGAAAAACAAATAAATGTTTCTTCAGTATTTCAAGATAATAAATTTACCCCAACAACAGAGACCGCACCAAAACAGTCTAGACGTATCTTTCAACATGGTGATAAGTCTATATATGTGGAGAATAATAGTGGAACTATAAATATCAATTAGTAGGGAAGCTGACGACAATCATATTGCTAATAGACATTCATAGTAATAGCTATTGCTGTCGGTTTTTACATGCAATGGAATCCTATAGTAATAGCTATATTGTTGGGAATGTTATTTGTGGGTACCATTTGCTATTTGATTGGTATTTGTCCACATTTAATTATGTCAAGTGTTATTTCCTGCAAGAAGATGCAGACTGAGTATAAGGAATCTTGAGACTAGGACGAAAAATCTTACATAAACACAAATAAATATGGCAAAATTTATAGAATTACATGGCAAGCACAATGGCAATCCTCTATATATAAATGTGGACGCCATCGCATTTATAGAAAATGAGAACGGACGAGTATATATAAACTTCTTGATGCAAAGAGTATCAACAAGTGGTAATAGTAATGTATCAAGTTATGTTTATCGAGAAGAAGTTGCAGAAACATTTTCTCAGGTTAAGTTGAAAATAGAAGAATAATGATGGAGGATTTTATTATACCCATAAATTCGGCTATAAAAAGTTTCTATAGTCATCTTCTTGCTAATCCAAGAACTATATTGTCTTCAAAATTTGGTGATGGTAAGTCTTATTTCTTGGAGAATTTCAAAAATACAGATTTCGTAAAGGATCAATTTGTCTTCTTGACAATATATCCTGTCAATTATCAAGTTGCATCCAATGAGGACATATTCAACTTAATCAAACGAGACATCTTGTTTCAGCTTATGCTGAATAATATGATTTCGAATGCTGTAGTTATTCCTAAAGATATAGCACTTTGGTTTTATTTGCAAAATAACAAGCGTTCTTTGGTCGCAGAACTTGTACACTATATGGCAGATATTGCTGTTCCAAGTGAGCAGATGGCAAAGATTATGTTAGCAATAAAAGGACTTCGGTTGTTTAAAGACATGAAAAAGAAAATAGAGAAATTCACGAAAGAAACAAATGAAGATGATCTGTTGATTAAGTTCTTGGATAATGTAAATCGCAATACTATATATGAAGAAGATATTGTAACAGCTATTATAAAGCGAGTAGTAAATGATTTTAAACATAGAACCAATAAAACTGTAGTTTTGATTATTGAGGATTTAGATAGAATGGATCCTGCGCACCTTTTTAGAATATTGAATATCTTTTCTGCCCACATGGATTATGTCTATAAGAATTTAACCAAACCTAATGATACTTTAGTTGGTAACAAGTTTAATCTTGACAATGTAGTGCTTGTTGGTGATTATTCAAATGTCAGAAAAATATTCAAACATTTCTATGGTGAACATACTGATTTCAACGGTTATATCGGTAAGTTTTTATCAAGCAAGCCTTTTACGTATTCATTGCGAGAAGAGAGACTAAAGTACATTTACGAAAAGTTAGCTTTGATTACAGAAAGTCCTATTGAATTAGTAAAGATTGTCATATCTGAAGATAAACTGGAAAACAAAACAATCCGTGATATTATTCATTCCTTTGAGATAGACAAACAAATTTATAAAGAGGCTAAAGTTACAGCAGAAGGGAAAACTGTAGTGTTGTGTCCTGTTATGCTAAAATTGTTGGCAGTGATGAGACGTTTGCAAATACCTGATGAGGATATGATTACTATTCCCGCCAAAGTTTATTCACAAAGTCAGAATTTATATTTCGAATACATTGCTCCATATATGTTATTGACTGAAAATGATAAAACAAGTATGGAGGTTACTATCTATTACCGTGATGAAGACGGTGTTCCTTACGGACAAAGATGCAGAATCAACGAAAAGTCTGGGAAGGGAGAACGAAGTAGTATGTTTCGTTGTGGCGGAAATGATGAAAGAACGAATTTCTCTGCGATTGTGAAACGCATGTTAGAATTTATTGTAAACTAAACAATATGGAACCAAACAACCCACATCATAAATCCTTTCTCTGGCATCTTGACATTGAGCCATTCACCTGGAAGACATGCTACGGAGAGCAATGCCCATCTTTCGTTACCGAAGAGAACAAAGAGGTTTGGAGGCGTTACTTGGAGAAACTCATCAAGAAGCATTTGAAGGCTGAGGTGATGAATACTCCTGAGTTCAGGGAGATTGAGACTATGGTGAGCTATGAGAAGTTGGTGCGCATCAAAAATGATGAGCAGCGCAAGCGGATGATGGAGAGACAGCGGTATTGGGCAAGTTCCTACTATTGGCACAACAAGAAATATGATGAACAGGAATATACGATGTTCAGAAAACAGACTGAAATCATCGTAACCATCTTCTATGAAGGTATTCTGAGTGGAACACAGTATGGCAATCATCCTAGAACAAAATATGCCTTGAAGATTCATAGCATCATCGAGGATTTGATGAATAAAGACTGGAGTAAAGTTAACGAGACCCTTAAATCATGAAAGAAATAAAGTTATTTGATTACCAAGAGGATATGAAGGAACGGATTGAGAAGGCGTTGCGCCTTCATCGGTCCGTGATGGCACAAATGCCGACAGGAACAGGTAAGACATACCTGTTAACAGCAGTTATAGAGTCTTTCGTGAGCAACAATCCAATGGAGAAAGTATGGATTGTAGCCCATAGAAGAGAGCTGGTGTCACAGATAGACGAAACCGTAAGAAGGTTCCATTCTTATTACGCATCAAACACCTCTTCCCTAATGTCATCCGTCAAGGCGATGTCCATTCAGTGGCTGATGAGACACTACGACGAGATAGCGGAAGAACCGGGAATGATAGTGATTGACGAGGCGCACCATGCCCTTGCCAAGACCTATAAGGAGATGTGGGAGAGATTCCCGAAAGCTAAGTTCCTGGGACTGACGGCTACTCCTTGCCGATTGAATGGGAAAGGATTCACGGATTTGTTTGATGTCTTGGTGCAGTCGTGGAGTGTTCCTGAGTTTATCAGCAAGGGAAGATTGACAACATACGATTTTGTGAGCATCAAATCGGATGGTGTAACGCAACGGCTCATCGACTCCTTGCAGAAGCGAGGGGCTGATGGTGACTACCAGAACAAGGAAATGGATATGTTGCTGAATAAGAAACCGAGTATCGAAAGGCTCTATCAGAGTTTGGAAGAATTTGGTAAAGGCAGAAAGGGCATCGTGTATGCTATCAATATTTCTCATGCTCAGAAAATCACAAAACTGTATCAGGAACATGGCGTGAAAGCCATAGCCATAGACTCGAAGACTCCTGCCACTGAAAGACAGCAAGACATTGAAGCCTTCAAGAAAGGTGACATCCAAGTACTCGTGAATGTGGACATCTTCTCGGAAGGATTTGACTGTCCGGATGTGGAGTTTGTACAGTTGGCACGCCCAACGCTGTCGCTTGCCAAGTATCTGCAGATGGTGGGACGTGGATTGCGAGTGGCTAAGGGGAAGAAGAACTGCGTAATTATAGATAATGTAGGACTATATCGGGTGTTCGGGTTGCCTTCGCAAGTATGGAACTGGAATGCTATGTTCGAGGGAAAACTGAAAGTTGGCAAGAGAAAGGAGACTCCGAAGGATAGAGAGTTTTTCCTAAAGAACGAGAAGCAAGACGATATTCAGATTCATCCAGACTCAGAAATGATGATGGTGATGAGCCATGAAGAATTGCTCCAAACGATACAGTATCGTGAGTTTGTAGATAGCAAAGGGGAGTTTGCCATCATCAAGCTGCCTAATGGAAAGATGACGGTAGTGAACCGACAAGGCGAACAGGTGATAGAACCAGGCAACTATTATGACATGAAGTTCTTGCAAGGTAATATCTTATCCTACCGACCTCGCAGAAAGACGATATGTTATTACGACCTCTTGGCGAGAGTTGTCATAGACGAGGACATTCATGCGAAGGATGCTCCCGAGGTAATCACCATCAATAAATGGGAGTTCGTCGAATATAATGGTCTCTTCAGGTCTCGTACCTACGAGTACTTTGCTTTACCTTTTCGCCCTTCCCAATATGACCTATGGAATTATGGATATTATTTAATCTACAACTTTCAACGCTCTACAGCCAGTGGTTGTCAGGAATGGATATATAAAGAGGAGGATGGCGGCTCTATGCGAATGCATAAAGAAAACAGTGAAAAGGTTTGTTTTTTACGTGGCGACCATACTCATGTATATTGGCTATGTGCCGACCTATACGACAGTGGCATAGTGGTCATGGACAGCCATGAGGATTATTACTTCGTTGACTCCAGCTTGAAAAAGACCTATATAGGTTGCAATCAACCCAAAACAGAAAGCGAGAATTTGATGGTTGCGATGCCTCGGCTTGGCAAGCAAGTTTATGACATGGAAATGCAGCGCAGGAAAAAGCAAGAGGAACAGGAGTTATTGCTGATGCAAGAGAAGTCGGAGGCAGGGCATGTAGAATTATATCAAGCAGGAAAGAAATGGGGTGTGAAGGTAGATGGTAAAGTTATCGTGCCACCTCTCTACCATAGTATAGCGCAACCAGTCGGTGCCTATTGCGCCTTTGAACAGATTCCCAGACATTGGGGTGTTATGACAGTAAAAGGCAAGGTGATAGTTGATGCCAAATATGAGAAGGTGGAGATTCGTGATGGGGGGATCGCTGTGGTAACTGATATTACGGGGAAAACACAGACCATCCATCTGAAATGATCTACTATATGGGAATGGAATGCTATTAAGGAGAAAATCAAGTTCATTGCCTTCCTGGTCTTCTAGAATTAAATTGTCCTCTGCATAACAATCAGGCAAGCTTGTTGTTCTAAGTGTTTACGTATCGTTTGCGTTAAAATAATGCAAGAAGTTTGGCGGTGTGAGGGGGATCATGTATCTTTGCATAATCAAAAAGACTTTAAACGTTTAAAAGGAGAAGATTATGGAACAATAGTTCGTTAATAATTCAATAATGTGCTAAGCAGCTATACGCTGTAAGCACGAGAGATCATTGAAAATCTTGCTAATTAAAGTTCGGTTCGGGGTGTACCCACTTGCTTTAAAAATTCGTTTCACCAGATAAATGTTGGTCATCAGTGACTTGAATGAAGACATAGAATATTCCATTCCCATCTCCTTCATAGTTACCTTGGCAACATTTAGTGATGTGAACGAAACGGTCTCTCTTACTATAGCCTACCAAAAGGTAAGCAAGTATATCACACCTGCTATCGAAAGAAAGGTGGATGACATTCTTGATAAGTTGTTTCCTACATACCCTCCATATATAGAGGTTGTTGAGTGACACAAACAGAACCAAAATTTTACTAGCAAATATCAAAAGTCACTAAATTATGAGAACAAACAGAAAACTCTTAGCCCTGGTATGTGTTGTGCTATTCATAGTTGTGCCAGCAAATGCACAACGTAAGTATTTTGATGCCTATGTTTATGACCTTACGGGTCACGTCAAAGAGGCACAAATTTCTTACGCAGTCGATGAATTTCGTACCTCCTACTATTTCGACAAGGAAGGTCGCCTTGTAGATGAAAATGGGGAGTTCAAAGAAGTAGAACGAGATGCGAAAGGTTATGTCATCGTAGTCAGCCCATCATACAACTTTGTAGAGCTGACTTATAATAGCCTTCATCAAGTTCACTCACAAATGTCTTGGGGAATCACAATCATCCATGAATATGATAAGAATAAGAATCTCATCAAAACATACGATGAAGACAACCCAGAAGAAGGCAGTTATTATGTTTATACAAAATTTGATGACCATATCAACTGGATTGAGAGAAAAGAATACGACATAAAGACCAAAAAGTATAAGGATACGATGTATCGAAAGATTACCTACTGGTCTAATAATCCTTTCAGATAAAGAACAAGAAAGACAGACACATATAGAACGGAATACAGCCCACAGCTTGATTCCGTTCTTCTGTTTATAAGAAATTTGAACTATTTTTGATTGAAATTCTAAAACAATAGTTCGTTAATAATTCAATAATGTGCTAAGCAGCTATACGCTGTAAGCACGAGGAATCTTTGAAAATCTTGCTAATTAAAGTTCGGTTCGGGGTGTACCCACTTGCTTTAAAAATTCGTTTCACCAGATAAATGTTGGTCATCAGTGACTTGAATGAAGACATAGAATATTCCATTCCCATCTCCTTCATAGTTACCTTGGCAACATTTAGTGATGTGAACGAAGCATTGAAAGCAAAATCGAGTTTCCACTTATCGCGAGCCTGGCAGCCCATAAGACCAGTATAGCCTTTGGCGTCACGAAAGCAATTATGTAAAGCTTCTCATAATTACTTTAAATGGATTAAGCAACACCTTCACATCAAATCTTTTCACGGAACTTCCGAGAATGCCATATATCTGCAAATCTGGATTGCCATATGCACATACTTGCTTTTAGCTTATGCAAAGAAAGTGATGCACATAGATCAATCGCTACACACTATTTCAAAGAACGTGGGTCTATTCCTTACGGACAAGACTCCTTTAAATGATTTGTTTAACAAAGTTGTTCCAACAGAAGAGACGGAGGGTTGGCTATATCCTAGCCTTTTCAGCCCCGACGATTTCTAAACGGGACAGCAGTGCTCTAATTTTGTATTTTGTGGGTGTAAGTGATTTAAAAAGGTTCCATTAGGAATGTGGATGTCTAGTGGAACCTGATGAGAGGATATCATACCATACTCAATGTCTCTGCGATCTTCATTGCAGGTATGGGAGAATCTCCATTGGAGAACTAATTGCTTGGTCGTATGCGGTGCCAAGCAGCATACTTTTTTCCTTAGTTCCCCAAAGGCATGCAATGGCTTTTATGCCTGCTTTTTTAGCTGCAATCATGTCTATTGCCCTATCTCCAAAGCTCAGAACATCTTCCGCTTTCTCATTCATCAACTCCAATGCCTTTAGCATAGGGGCTGGATGAGGTTTGATGGGATGGGCGTCATGGTAGCCAACGATGAAACTTGCTGGAATCTGGTAGTGGCTAACGATTCTTTCCACGTAGGGACGGGGTGAGGTGCTGACTATTGCCATCTTGATTCCTTGTGCTTTAATGTGATCAAGGACTTCTTGGATTCCTGCATACATGGAGGTATATGGGATTAGCCCATATGCCTCGTTCCAGTTTCTCATCTTTCTGGCATTTTCCAGTATTGTGGTATCTACAAGGGTCAAGTCCAGATCAAAAATCACTCCTTTTATCATATGCTAGAATAATGAATCCTTGATTTTGGGTTTGTTGATCTTCTCTACTGATTCTCTGATGACGGCAAGGGCATCTTCGAATGAACCTGATGTCAGGGCGTGTGCTTTTCCATCTTCCAGGAACTTCTTGTTTCCTTCTGCTTTTCCGCCTACCTGTCCATCCATGTTCTTGTATTTGATCATGAAGAGGGGCTTTCGGGCTTTGAGGGTGGCATTTACTGCATGCATGGTTCCTCCTCTAAGACCTGTCTGGATGACGATGGTTGCGTATGAGAGTCCTGCCTGCAGTCTGTCACGCTCCACCAGGGTATAGCGGTTGCCTCTTTGTCCTACCGGGTACTCGGAAAGCAGCAGCCCTCCGCTTTCCACGATGTTCTTGGCCAGTTCCAGGTTCTCTTTAGGGTAGATGGATTCCCAATCCAAGCCGTTGGCTAGGAATGCCGTGGTGGTTCCCTTCACGTTCAATGCTCCCTGGTGACCGGTAGTGTCACATCCTATGGCAAGACCTGATACGATGTTGAAACCCTGTTCTGCGAACTTTTCAGCGAAGTAGATTCCTGCCTGGGTTCCTGCTTCTGTCGGTTCTCTTGTACCGATGATGGCGATGCCCGGCATTTGGAGAACTTTGATGTTGCCTCTGTAGAACAGAATCAATGGAGCGTCTGCATTGCCATCTTCATTGATGGTCTCACGCAGGATTTGAGGGAAGGATTCTTCGTAATAGGAGATGATGCCTACACCTTCTCTCTCTGCATCGTTGATGATGGTCAGTGCCTTTCTGTTGGCTTCCTGGAGATCAGTGGCAGAGTACTTTTCGAACTTCTTGCCCATAAGTGTTGGCCAGAAGTAGCATAGGTCCTCGATGGTTTGCACTTGGGATGGAGCAAACTCGGCTATGGAGAGAACGGTTTTGTTTCCACACCCTTTGAGGTTTTTCAATGTCAAAATGAGTTCTGTATTGAGTGCCATATTTCTTTATGTTCTATTTCTTTTTTATTATTTCTGTTATGCAGCTGCACGTTCTGTTTGTACTAGTCGATGTTCCAGTAGGCGTCAGGATCGCCGTCGAAAACGTCGTCTATGTCCTGGTCGCTCCAGCCTTCTACGTCTTGGGCGTATGAACCGTTGTAGTTGTCGTATGTCTCTTTCTCCTCGTAGTAGTCTGATGGATCGTAGTAGTCTTCCGAATCGTAATCGTCCGTCGGATCATAGTAAGGATGGTAATCTGGGTTGAAGGTCTTTGCCAGGAACAGTCCTGTTACGCTTGCTGCCCCCATGGTTTCCAGCTTTTCTGCAACCATTTGGAAGGTTCTTCCTCTTGTGATGATGTCGTCAATGACGATGATTTTTTTGCCTGCGATGTCACTGGCGTTGAAGCCGAAGCCTTCGATTGGGTTGCCGGTTTTTCCTGTGAGGTGACCAGCTTCATGGTCGTGCTCATTGTAGATGGCATTGATTGCTACCTTGTAGCCGGCTGCCTGGATTGCTTCTGCAAGCTTTTTGTAGCGGGTTTGTGTCTTGCTTTTGGTGGATGCAGGGATGAAGCAGATGGCCCAACCAGTCTTCTCTCCATTTGTTATTTCCTGGATCTTGTTCAGGAATCCACTCTTAACTTCGTCGTTGAGGTAGCCGTCTTTGAAGTTATAGCAAGTCTGACGGTCTGCCAACTGCTGGGCATTTGCCTGGTATCTCACTGGGAGATATTCTTTAAGGTATTGGTAATTATTCATTATTCTTGTATTTTTGATTTAATTTTTTGTTACTTTGTAATGATGGTCTTTGCCAGGAACAGGCCGATGACTGATTTTGCGCCTAGTTCTGTAAGCTTTAGACTTGTCTTGGTGAGGTTTGTTCCCGTGGTGATGATGTCACCTATCAGGATGATGTCTTTTCCCTCGATTTGCTCCTTGTTGAAGAGAAAGTCCTCTGCTGGATCTGTTTTTCCGGTTGCCATGAGTTCTGTTGCTCGCTTTGGCAGGATGGTGTGGTAGTCACTTGGTATGCCTGTTTCTGTCTCGATGGCAGTTGCCAGTTGTGAGTAGCGGAGGGCTGTCTTGTCTGCTGTGATGGCCGGTATGAAACAGACTCTCAGTTTCACGTCCTTGCGTTCTTCCTTGAGTTGCTTGATTGCATCGGTGAACTTATTCTTCAGTTCCGGTGAGCATCTTCCCCTCTTGAAGTTGCTCACAATCCTGCGATTTTTTTCTTCCTCTAGCGTTGGAGGGTATCTCAAAGGGAGATATTCCATGAGGTTTACGTACTCCAGGTTATTGGTAGCCTGTACTGTTGATGCAGCATCCTCTGTCATTGGGATGGCGTTCATTTTGAGTTCTTTTGTCATGATCTTTATATGTTTTAACGTTTATTCTCTTGTTTTCTCTGAAGGGCTATGCTGAATGTCTTACCCAGTCAGGATTGATTGTTTTGGCGAGGAAGAGTCCCTTTACCATGTTGGCACCATTGTTGATGAGTTTGTTGGTTGTGTGCACGTATGTCATGCCTCTTGTGATAACGTCATCTATGAGGATGATGTTCTTGCCGGCAACGTCGCTTGTCTTGATGTTGAAGTTCTCTGCCGGGTTTGTCTTCTTGCCTGTGATGTGGCCTGATTCCTGGTCCTGGATTGGCAGGATGGTGTGGTAGTCACTTGGTATGCCTGTTTCTGACTCGATGAAGGCTGCGAGCTTTTGGTAGCGGCAAGCTGTTTTGTAGTGTGTGGATGCTGGTATGAAGCATACTCTCCAGTTGTAGCCACCTATTTCGTTTTTTATTTCCTTGATGCATTCTACGATTGTGTTCATCAAGCTAAGGCTGCAGTAGCCGTTTTTGAAGTCGTAGATGACTTCTCTGTCATTCTCTTGTTTCATTGTAGCGGAGTATCTCTTTGGGAGGTATTCCATGAGGTAGCGATATTCGTAATTCATATTCTTTAATTTTAATGGGTTTAACTTCTTGTTCCTGTTTTCGTTTGCAAAAGTACTGTGGGAGTTTGAAATGGTATTTCACTCACTCAATTTTTCCTTTTTTTGCTACTTTCTTTTGTTTTATGCCATTTTTATGAATGGATACAACTGTGTCGCTAACAACTTAACCATAGCGGCTTTGGTTTTTCTGGGTGCAAAGGTAGGGGAACATCGTGAAATGATATTTCACTGGCTCATTTTTCCTGTTTTTTGTTGTTTAGGGTGCATATAATACCTTATTATATATGTGAGAAATAGTTTTTTGTAGTTTGATTTGTTGGTTTATGATATTGTGATGGTGTAGTTTACTTTTATGCTGGAGAGTGCTTTTTGGGTTAACTTTTTGATTTGTTGTTAACAAACTAAATTGTGAGGTTTAAAAGGCCGAAATATTTAAGAATAATTAGCTTGCATATCTCAGAAAAAAGTCGTACCTTTGCACCCGCTAAGGAATAGTTAATTTTCGGTTAAGAAAAGTCAATATTTGTTTAGTAAAGTTCTTTAACTTACTGATAATCAGTGTAGTCTTATAAGGTCGAGTACGAGGCCATTGTCCACTACAATAAGGATTAAGACTCTGGATTTGAGGATTCATTGCCTTTTACGGTTTTTGTACGAGGCCATTGTCCACTACAATAAGGATTAAGACCCAGAGAAATAGAAAGCGTGCAAAGGCATTGCAATAGTACGAGACCATCGTCCACTACAACAAGGATTAAGACGGCTTCTTCTATTTTCTTATCGTCTATCATAATCTGTACGAGACCATCTTCCACTACAATAAGGATTAAGACCACACCGCCAAAACTTTGAAAGGGTTCATACTAGTACGAGACCATTGTCCACTACAATAAGGATTAAGACCACACCGCCAAAACTTTGAAAGGGTTCATACTAGTACGAGACCATTGTCCATTACAATAAGGATTAATACGACTCAATGGATGTCATAGAATCCAATTTGGACTGCAGTACGAGACCATTGTCCACTACAATAAGGATTAAAACAAGATTATTATCACTATTAATAGCACTTACGTGCTGTACGAGACCATTGTCCACTACAACAAGGATTAATTTGAACTGCCTACGTGCTAAAGACTTGTGGACAGTTCAACGTGCTTTTTTCTTAGAGATACTTTTTAAGGGGGTACTGAAATAGATTTCTTTTAAAGAAATGGCCTTAATTTCATGTATTTTGAGGAATTATCAGTAAAATTCCTAACGAAAAGTTGGTATTCTATTATATTTTTAATACTTTTGTACCTTTGTATAAAAGTGCTTAAACTTATAATAATGAATAGCTATATTTTCAATGAATGGTTAAACAGGCGAAATGTTCTGGTAATCCCTTTGCTCTGGGTTGGTGCTGCTTTGACATCTGCTCAGGTTGGGCTTAACTGCTTGTACTCTTTTCTTCTTATGGTGTTGGCTGTTTATGTGGCTAGCAAGGATGGTATTTGGCTTAAGTCAGATAATTCTGAAGTGAGGAACTAGTTTCAGGTAGCTATGTATTCTACGTTTGACAAGAAAGATTAAACTGTTTTATATGGGACTTTTACTGTTAACTATGTGAGTTTCTTTGATGGTTTTTATGTCAAGAAATTCAAGAACAATGAAATATAAAAGAGAATTATGTATACTATTGATACATCGATACACAGATTATTAGGCGATAAGCTGATAACAACGTTTACTTACAACAAACTGTGGGCTCTTTCACTGTTCACTGTTGGAGACCTTCAGGCTATGGGGATAAAAAAGTTGTGGGCAATACCAGGGATTGGATTGAAGGTTATCAATGATGTAGAGCATGTTTTTGCTACGATTAATTCTCAAGATCCTCTTTTGGAGGTAAAGCAATTTTGTGGTGATGAAATCATGCAAAAGATGGTCATCTGTTATGCTCATTTATGTGAGAATGCTGAAGATAGCAAGGAATTTCAGGCAATATTCCCTTCTTCGTTAGATATACTGAAGTTCATTTGTATGAAGGGATCTCACTTAATGTCGATGGTGGATAATTATCCTAGGGCAGCTTCATGCCTATATGTTTTCTTACTTTGTCTGGAATATTTGATGCATGATATTCATAACGAGTTTAGTTTTTATGTTCATGATAATGCTAAGCATTATATGCATAAGGTGGGTAAAGATGCATTGGGAACGTTACTTTATTCTCGTCTTTCTAATAAGAACAGGTTCTTGTTGGAATTGCATTATGCTGTTTTTAAAAAGAACTTTAAAGGGCTAGATTTTGTCCAGATATTTCCTTTCGTAGAGGATAGATTGACATATGAAGTTGAAATGTTCCAATCATGGACATATCATAGCTTTAATAAATTATATCGTTTTGACATTGAATATAAACTTGAACATTCCTTGAACGATCATTATCCGTTTTCTTTGCTTGATTTTCTTGTAGAGGCATATACATCCATAGACTTTGAACATACCTGTTTATGCACAATAGGATTGTTTCCATTCATGACTGATAAAAAGGTATCCTTTGTGATTGATTTTCATCGGGCAAATGGTTATTATCCGATGTTCACTCTTTTTACGGATTATCTGAATAGTGGAATGTGGAATGAAAGAAGGTGTTTTTTCTTAGAATATAGAGGAATCGGGACAGAAAGAAGAACTCTTCAGGAGTTGATGAAAGCCTACAATATAAAATCATATAAACTTAAGAAGTATCTTTTTTTTCCTATAGGGGAGAATACTGAACCAATTACACAGGATGAACATTGGAAATATTACGACTTTTTGTATGAAATGCCGTTTATTGGATTCTATTCGCCTATTTGTAAGAATATCTTGGAAAAAGAGCATTTGCAGGATGTTATTGGGCTGATGGAACTGATATTTTTGAGAAATTCTTGCTATCCTTTAAACAAGCAGTTTCGAAAGTACAATTATCAAGATAGATTTATATTGGTTAATGCATGTCTGTTTGATACAAAAGAAATAGCCAAGCTGGTTGCGAAGATGAAAGAACTGTTGGCTACCATTCGTTTCAAGGATGAGCATTATCAGGCTAGTATGTTTTTAAAGGAGCTGGATATTCAGAAATTAGGTGGTAAGGAGCATTTCATTTCTTTCTTTACTTATCTGATGTTGGATATCTTTGGTTTGGATGTGGATCGTGAAGGTGGTTTTGTGGCTGAAAGAAACAAAATCTCCGTTACTTATGAACTACTGGATATACTGAAAGAAAGAGGTAAACCTATGAGAGCGGAGGAAATTAGAGACATTTTTCTAAGAAGGTGTCCTACTTATCGTCATCTTACGGTTAATACCATCCGCGTTTATTTGCTTAAAATGAAGGAAGTGAAATCCATTGGACTGTCAGGCTACTATGGGTTGGCATCTTGGGAGCATATCTATTGGGGGACGATGGTAGACAAAATTTATGAGGTGTTGTCTTCGGCCGGTAAGCCATTGTCGCTTATGGAAATATATCAGCAAGTGAAGGTGTTTTTCCCAAATTCGACGAAATCGTCCATTGAAGCTAGCATGAGACTGGATGCAAGGCATCGGTTTAAATATGACGTAGAGGGGCACGTATATTTTTTGGTAGATCATTCTACTTAATTTCTCATTACTGTAAAGTAATGATACCATCGGCCATTACAACAAGGGATGATTCCTGTTCGATAGTTTCACTATAGCTTAATATCGATGGTGTTTTTCTTTTAAATGTAGAGATAAATTGATATAATCCAAAAGGAATATTCAAATATTACAAAAGATTAACGCTTCAATGTGTTGGGATTTCAGTGGAAAAATATAACTTTGCAATTGCGAACGTTGGATTGAGGGAGAGGGTCATAGCTGCGTTCTCATTTTTACCGCCAATGTTTTGCATGGCAGTTGGATATTCGCAATGAATGAGATTGCGCAGAAATGCCAACTGCATAAAAGAAAGGTTTGGAGTGACAGCACCTGCTCCAACGAAAGGCAGCCTAGAGGGTACGATGGTAGCTGCGCCTTTCTACCTTTGGTTTGTGAAAGAGCTTTGTCACTTCTCCATTAAGTAGGTGTAGTGTTCATACTTTTACATCTGGCCAAAGGTTCTTTCGTTTTACTTGCTTAAGGGTTTTGAAAGGTTCTGCTTTGGAACGATTAATGGGGAGTTCTTTCGTTTTTTGTATGTTTGCTTACGAGCAGTCCATTCTGTAAGGTACACCTAATTGGGGCATACCCTAAGAGTAGATCTTACCAGTTCTTAGATAATTGAACTGTAGAGTGATGATAGTTTGCTTTGTATTCTGGGTACTGTATGGTTATTACTGAACATTTGCGACAAAATTATAAATAAAATATTTGCCTAACCACAGGATATCTCAGTTCTCTGTATTTTGTGGAACGATTTCTTCACGCAGCCTGTTATGAACTGTGAAAAAATCATTCAATAGCGCCATTAGGTATTCTTTCACATGAGGGATTTCCTTGGTCAGAATGCACTGGCGTTTGGAATGGAGAACAAATTTCTGTCCTTCTTCTTCTATGGTATAAAAAATAGTTGTTCCACACCAGCTGTTGATAGTGTTAATTGCCTTACGTACATTGGACATTTGTTCTAGATCATCCAATGGAACAATATACCACCTTGGATCCCAAATATCAATGAAGAAACTCTCGTTGGTGGCATCAATGATGAAATGTTCTCCCTGATACTGAAAATATAAGCGGTTTTCGTCCTCTTCTTCAACAGATACCTCACAGTTTAACTGCTTCAGTAGCTCTATGCACAAATCCTTGGTGTGTGGAGGTTTATCCTGCTTTTCTTCTTGCTGTATGTCTGCAGAAGCCTCAGGTTGTGTACCACTGTCGGTCTCTTGTTCAATAGGCTTTACTTTTCTTCGAGTAAAGAAGTAAGTACAAGCTACAATCACAATTGTTGAAATAATAGTCTCCATATGCATTGTTTTTATTTGATGTTTTTTTCCAATAACTCTGCTATCTTTCTGAAAGTTCGTCCTGCCATGTTTCCTCCAGGAGCTGGTGTCCTTGATCTCTTATAGCTGACGAATACCGTATATTTCGGTTTCTCGATAGGGAAGTAGCCGCAGAAGTCTGCATAGATGCCATCTTCCGTATGGATACTTCCAGAGATGCCAGCCACATTGACCATTTTTGATTCTGCCTTCTTGCCCAAGCCGTTTGTGACGAAGAATCTAAGTGCTTTCTGCATCGATTCAATATTCTTCTTCTTGGCTATCATAGAGTCAACCACGATGGCGGAACCCTCCTGCAATTTTGGACAGACCATCTTTCCTCCATTGGCAATGGCATTGAAGAAGCTCACCATGCTGGTTGGTCTTCTATGATGGAAGCCTAGAGCATAAACAGGCCAGGAACCTTTGAAAGTAGAATCCTTCTCCAAACCCATTTGCTGTAGCTTTTGCAAGAAGACATCTTTATTTTGATAAGCCACATCTACAGCCTTGTCAATGGCAATACTGGAATTGTATGCCAGCCCCTGCAGAAGCGTCAGTTCTCCATATCCACCTTTTCGCCAGTTATGGTCATAGATGGTATCCTGTCCGATAACATCAATACCGGCATAAGTATGAAACATATCGTCCAGCGTAACTTTTCCGGTTTCCAGAGCTGCAAGCAGGGATGCCCCTCAGAAAAGGAAAGTTTCACGGGATTTGGAGAGTAGGGTGGTGTCTTCTACTACTTTCCCTTTATCTTCCTTCCATCCTACTACTGCCCGGAGATTACCTGTGGAGGTCTCCATGACTATTACCATACCTTCTTGAGCCGCAAACTCCTTCATATCCTGCTTTACAATGCTGTCAACAGAGTTCTGTAACTGTGTATTGACAGTACTTTCTGAAACTTGTTTAGCAGTGCAAGCAGTGAATACTGTTACGATAAGCATTATGAATGCAGCAAAAAATTTTTTTTTCATTATATCACATTTTTATGATTGTTACTACCATTTTCTTTTTTTGTTACAACTTTACATATCCTGGTCTTATTGTTTAAAATAACCAATGTTCTCTGATAAGGACTCTTCTAAAAGGATTGTCTTTATTATTACATTGTGCATTAAATAATAGCATACAAGAGCGAAATTTGATTACATCATTTCCAAATACTTCATACGCTAAAACGTCCAAGAGTTACCTTTGTCATTATTTTATTTTTAAAAGAAAACATCCAAAACTTCCTCAAACACATCATTCGGACTTACTCTATTGAAGAGATTCATAGAGGTGTTGAGCTTCATCACATCAACTCCGCTTCCCATGATGTATTCGATGTCCTTACCCTTGTGGAGCAGGAGCGCCTTGCAGCATTCACGGAGTCTTTCACCCAGGATTTCATGTTCAACATAGGCTCTGGCTTCACCCTCGCCATCCAAACCATAGTAGTTTGCGTTGTAGCTATGACCGAGTCCTTTCTGCTGTGGAAAGATATACCATATCCAATGGCTTTGCTTTCGTCCTTCCTTCAGTTCTCTCAAAGCCTGGGTATAGGCAAACTCCTGGGCATCCAGGAAACGTAAGAGATCATAGTGCGGCTGCTGAACCTTCGGCCATCCGATGATGTCCCAGAACTCAGAAGGAAGACACACATTCTCAAGATCGTAGCATCTTTCAAACAGAGGAGCCATTTCTTCTGGAGAATATCCGGCGATACCGCAACCAATCAATGTCACAAAGAATGTTTTGTCAGGATGATTCTTGGCAAACTCGATGAATTCATCCACATCCTTTTTCATAGCTTCCATACCACTCATTGAATCGATGGCGTAACTCATTCCCTGCAAACCATGTCCCTGTCCTCTGATGGCACCGAACTTCTCCAGGGCAGTCTTTGCCGCACCACCATCATGATGTCCCATGGCGTTAGAACCGAATACAAAGATTTCACCGGCAGCAAGACGGCTGATGAGATGAGGGGTAACGCGAGTTTCTGGATTATTCGGTGACTTATCCAGTTTTGCAAGCTCCTCTGCTTCCACTACAGGAACCATCTTCTGCCATTCCTCCAGGAACTCTTTCATGTCGTATTTTAAGTTCTGAAGTTCAGAAGGCTTATATACGCCACTTTTCGCCACGTATTCTGCCACCTTTTTCTTCACCGTAGCCTCGGTCTTGAACTTTGCCATTTCCTTTGGATTCAACTTAAAGGTAAACGACTTATAGGTCTTCTTACCGTTGACCATTTCAAACTTGATAACTGAAATCTTTACTTCCTTACTCATTTTTATTATCTTTTAGTTATCTATTAATACCACAATCCCTTGAAAGGTAAACATAGCAGACTATTCTCTCCAGTTTATGAACTATGTTACTTCTGAGAGTTAGAGACATAAATTCGTTTTGGGTATTTACCAAGTACGAACAAAGTAACCGGGCAAATCCAAACCTCCTTTGTGAATCCCTCTAAATTGGAAACCTTGTAGGTAGCACCACCAAAGATTCTGTAATATTGTCTGGTAAGACAGATATCAGTAGATTCTTTCTGTTCGTAAGATACACGGACAGTGACCAATCTAGACTTGAAAGTCTCCAACAGATGGTTAGCTCCTGCAACCATCTGCAAGTTATGATGATGTCCAGCCCAAGGCATTTTAATATACCAAAGGTTATCACTCTCTTTTTCGAAAGTAAGAACATACTGTCGAGTGCTCAAAGACTTCACCATAGCCTTTACTAAAGTGGCAAACAATTTAAAATAATTCATTTTCTTATTCTTTGTTTATGTTTAATTGTTAATCATCTATATGAAGAGTTGGTCAAGTCACATAGATTCTGTAACTTTTAAATTACAGAACTACTGTATTTATGAATACAGTGCTTGATCTATATATGGACATCTTTAATGATGTAGTTGTTTTTTCTGTTGCAAAGGTAACAAAATGTTTCGAGAAAATACTATTTGAGGTGATAATTTTATTCTTGGTATTCCAAAAAGGTAAATATCACCCCAATTAAGAGGTTTTGCTCGTATGTTGAGCGTACCAATTGCAATGCATTCGGCTTGAATCAAACGCATTGGTTGGCTCCAGCTTAATGTCTCATTTGCCACGTGCTACTTTGGTGAACATGGAAGATGGCTACAGCCATTGATTCCAGTTACATCAGCAAAGCTGGTAAGCCGATTCCATATATTTCTCTTTGTTCTTTTTCAATGGCTTAGCAACAAGTCTGCATTTGGGGAATCATGGAATCTATCGCTGGATGATTCTGAAAGTTGGATTTGTGCCCAATATGCCACTTGTTGCAGTAGTTGCATTTGTAAGCTGTTATCTCTCTGGAATCATATGGGTGGTTGATCTGCCATTGAGCAATAGCCTTTTGTGCAGCTTCTTCGTTTTTGTACCCCATCTTCTTTTTGAGGACTAATTCATTGGTGATAGGATCTTTCTTCCATTTCCAGTGGGTGGATTCGCCTCTTCTTGTGTTTCTAGTCTTTTCCTTCTGTCCGATGTTGTACAGTTGGAAGGCTGTGGCTCTGTCCATCCAGTACTTCTCTCTGTTGCTGGTCTTATAGCCTTCATCCTTCTTGTGCATCCGGTGATAGGCTTGGCACATTCTCTTCTCCACGATGCGTCTTACCTTTTTGGAGTCATGTGGAGCTTCCGTCTCAATGTCGAAGTTACGGAGCAGCATTCCTTTCTTGAACTTGAGCTTCTCCTTGAAGATTTTCTCTGTCTCCTTCTTGAAGCGAACATCCTGGCCATTCAGGACAACTCTGTTTCCATCCATTTTCACCAGCATGGTTGTGAGGTCTTTCTCTTTTGCTGCTTCCATGTTCATGAGTTTTTGGATGGCATTGAGTACGCTATTGACGTTGAAGTTCACTCCGATGATGCTGTCTCTGATGTACTTGATCAGATAGTACTCTTCTATTGTACAGTCATTGTTATGTAGGTACCATCCCAATGTTGCCAGATTCTCAGAGTAATTCCAGCAGTCAATCTTTTGGAAGCGGATGAGGGAAGATTCCCAACTAGTTAAAATGTTCTTGATCATTGTATTCATAGTCTTTATTCTTTTGTTGTGCTCCTAACTTTAACCATAGGTGCTTTGGTTTTCTGGGTGCAAAAGTAAGGGTATATAGTGAAAAGATATTTCACTGTCTCATTTTTCTTGTTTTTTGTTGTTTTTGTATACTTTCTATACCTTAGTTATATGCAGGACTCATGCATTTTCCCTTATTTCTTGGACTTTTAAACTGTTTGTTGTTTGACAAATAGGAGGGCTGGGGGCGTGAGAGAAGTTTCTGAAAAGTGAATTTTTGAGTAAGTTTCTCATGCTCTTCTTGGCGACTTGCTTATTGTTTGGCGTTTCTTTTTGTTGATGGTTGAATTCGCAATCTATCGCAAGGGATGTTCAATGGTTAATGGAGCTTAATTTTTATACAGAAGATGATTAAATATTTAAGAATAATTGGCTTGCATATCTCAGAAAAAAGTCGTAACTTTGCACCCGCTAAGAAATAGTTAATTTTCTGTTAAGAAAAGTGAATACTTCTTAAGTGAAGTTCTTTAACTTATTGATAATCAGTAATGTCTTATAAGGTCGAGTACGAGACCATCGTCCACTACAATAAGGATTAAGACGCCTGTACTGCTGCAGCACCCATGGCAACTTGTCTGAGTACGAGACCATCGTCCACTACAATAAGGATTAAGACTTTTTCAACTTGTTGAACTCGCTTTCCTCGTACGAGACCATCGTCCACTACAATAAGGATTAAGACTCTGGTTTGTTGCGTCAGCTATTTGTCTAGCTGACAGTACGAGACCATCGTCCACTACAATAAGGATTAAGACAAATTACTGAATTGATTCTCAACACGAGCAACTTTAGTACGAGACCATCGTCCACTACAATAAGGATTAAGACCTAAGTTTTGAAATTCTTTTAAGGTAACTTCAACTAAGTACGAGACCATCGTCCACTACAACAAGGATTAAGACAACACACTACGGCAAACAATGCCACGAAAATATTGTACGAGGCCATCTTCCACTACAATAAGGATTAAGACCCCATCGCATTGCGAAGGTTCATTTTTGTTGAACCGTACGAGACCATCGTCCACTACAACAAGGATTAAGACTCTAATTTTTCTTTTGTTATTCTTTCAACTACCATGTACGAGACCATCGTCCACTACAACAAGGATTAAAACCCCTGTTCATGTATGCTTAGCATGTGATTACCATCGTGTACAAGACCATCGTCCACTATAACAAGGATTATGACACAATGCTGATACTGATAGTACCATTAATGTTAGGTTTGAGGCCATCGTCCATTACAACAAGGATTAAGACTAGTTAGTCATTTCAGTAGTATTAATATTACGAATAGGTAGGAGACCATCCTCCATTACAATAAGGATTAAGACTTGATGATTTTTACCGCATCATCTATGTCAGCAGCAGTACGAGACCATCGTCCATTACAACAAGGATTAAGACACTCTTTCTCCAACTTTAAGTTCTTTCATTGCTCACCCTGTACGAGACCATTGTCCGCTACAACAAGGATTAATACTACCATACACCATCAGGTGTAACAGTATACTCTTTGCGTACGAGACCATTGTCCACTACAATAAGGATTAAGACTAACTAAACTTACAGTAGCACTAACAGTAGTAGCTACGTACGAGACCATCTTCCAATACAATAAGGATTAAGACAAGGTGTCACCATCTTCATAACGTTCTATCTCTACAGGTACGAGACCATCTTCCACTACAACAAGGATTAAGACTCTTTAGTAACTTTAGTTACATGATTATTACGAACAGTACGAGACCATCGTCCACTACAACAAGGATTAAGACAGCATATCCGAACATGTGCTCGATGTACTAAGTATAAGTACGAGACCATCGTCCACTACAACAAGGATTAAGACCCATTTCCACCCTCCTGGCGTGTCTGCATTTGCTTGTACGAGACCATTGTCCACTACAATAAGGATTAAGACTCTAATCCAGATTCTTTAATAAGTTGATTCACTGCAGTACGAGACCATCTTCCACTACAACAAGGATTAAGACTGCTTATCGGTCTGAATGGGGTGAAACTTCTTTAGTTCGTACGAGACCATCGTCCACTACAATAAAGGATTATCTCTGTTTGATAGTTCCTATGTATTTTATTCTCGATGGCGTTTTTCTGCTTAATACATTGATCAATTGATATAATCCAAAAGGGATATTCAAATATTAACAAAAGATTAACGCTTTAATGTGTTGTGATTTCAAAGAAAGTTGTATCTTTGCGACTGTCAACCACCAATAGCAGAAAAATCGAGTCTGGCGGCTTCATTATTTGAAGGACTGATGATGGTAATTTCGTCCATCGGTGGTTTACATGTGAAACGTTGGATTGCGGTGGAAGGTCATAGCTACGTTCCTACTTTGTCCACCAATGTTTTGCATGGCAGTTGGATATTGGCCGGAATTGGGCTGACAGAGAAGTGCCAACTGCATTAAAGAAAGGTTGATCCCGAGTATGTACGACTAAATGTAGGATATACTTGCATAGTGGCAAACGAGCACTAACCTTGTTGCTTACATCAGCCTTTCTACCTTTGGTTTGGGAAAGAGCTGTGTCACTTCTCAACTAAGTAGGTGTAGTGTTCATACTCTTACATCTGGCCAAAGGTTCTTTATTTTTCCACTTGGTTGTGGTTTTGAATGAATCTGGAGTGGGTTGATTTAGTGGGGATTTTTTGTTTTTGATATGCTTGCTTTTGAGCAGTCCATTCTTTAGGGTACACCCAAATGGGGCATACCCTAAGAATAGACCTTATCAGTTCTTAGATAGTTGAATGTATAGTTATGATAGTTTACTTTGTATTTTGGGTTCTGTATGGTTATTACGGAACTCCTGCGACAAAATTATAAGCAAAAATCTTGGTTGGTTTGGACTCTCATTGATTGTCAATGATGTTTTTTAATGCCTTTTGGCAATCTTGGCACAGTCCGTTTTTCATGTAGAAAGTATTCTTGCCATGGGCATTCTGCATCAGGCACTTCAAATCATCCTTCTTGCAATGCGGCAAACCGCGAGAATGCAGGAATTCATGGATTGTTACTTTCCATAAGTCATCCTTTCGTTTCAATCGGAAGGTTGAAACCACACAGGCGTCACCTGGCCGGAAACTCTATCCCATGATTCCATAGTTGTATTGTCCATGAATAGAAGTAGAGATGTCTCGATGCGTCAAACCTATCGTTACGATTTCATCATTACCTCCATGCTCTTCATGCAACATTTTCAGGATTTTCCCAGCCCAATACCTGTTTCTTGGTTTGTAGAGACATGAGGCAGGTATTTCTTTCTTGTCTCCAACAAACACAGAAACTTCTAACCAAGCCTTTGGTTTCGTATAGAGAATGATACCCAATTGCTTCACGAGTTCTTCTCTCAACTGTTCTGCCTCCTGATGTGAGAAATTTCCCAAAGGCTTTAACTCTATGACATAACCCAATAGAGGATCAGCAGGGAGGCTGTCTCCCATTCCCTCATTGCCATGACTCTGATTTCCATTGGAACAACCTGCTAAAAACAGGATTGAGATTCCAGCTATAAGCAATAATAACTTCTTCATAGAATATTCTTTTTATTTGTATTTTGCATAAATCAATACCGGTCTTCTCCTAGAAGATTCCTTGTATATCTGCATCACTTTCTCCACGCAGCTTAGCGATTGCTGTTAAAAATGACTTTTTCATATTTCTCTTCATTTTTGTTGTTTTTTTCTTTCTGTTTTTTTTCTTTTCCGAATGAACTTTGATGGAATTTTTCATCTGATTATCAGAGGACAGCCTTTTTGGGACTGTCCTCCTTTGATGTTATGCGGCATTTCTTGTCAGCTTCTTGACCATGTTTATCAGGTCCACTCCTTCTGCAATCATTTTGGCGGAGTCGCATCGGTAGGGGAGTCTGCCCCCTTTGCAGATGATAGGATCTCCGTGGTAGTTGATGTCTATGATGAGGATTAGGTCACCATTGTAGTTGTACCAGTTGTATTTGAGGGATGACATGAGCAGGGCATTGTCGTAGGTGTATGACTTGATGAATGGAACCAGCAGGGTATTCTGGAACTGGTCGAGGTTGGCCATCTGTGGATAGTTGGAGGCGATTTCATCCTGGAGTTTGCAAGTCTTATTGGTCTTGTCGTTCACTCCCACGATGAGTTGGCATTGTTTCTGTTCCTCGCTATTGCACATGGCAACGATTGACTCTACGATCTCCTTGAGTTGTGCTCTGTCATCCTTGGTATTGCCCGGTGCATAGAACAGGCTTGCCTTTTTTTCCAGGGTCTGTGACTCTACGAAGTCCAATGGGAAGTCTACCATGGATGTAAGTTTCTCTACCTTTTGCTCCTCTGTCATGTTGATAGCTGAGATTACTTTCAGCGTTTCCAATCTCAGGTCCTCCTGGAGGGAAGGCAGCTGTGTGCTGAGTTGAGCCATCAGTTCTGGAAGGCTGTTGGACTGCTTATACGCTTTTGTATCCTTGAGCAGGTAAGTACCATCGATGTTCAGCTTATGTTCCTGATTGTTGTTGACTCCGTAGGTTTCATGGTCAGGGTAGTATGTCTTCTCGTCTTTTTTCACCATGATGACTGTTACGCCGATCTTGAGGTGACCATCTTCCATCATGGATTGTGGAAATGCCGGGAATTTATGCATCACGCTGAATGGGATGTAGATAGTCTTGTCATCTACTTCGATGACATACATGTTGCTGTAGTAGTTGGTAACTTTACCATTGAATTTGTTGAATTTGCACATAGTCTTGATATGTTTTAACTGAAGATTTGTATTTTGATTGAAATGATTGATGATTGCTCCTAGCCAGTTTTCCTGTTGCTGGCTTGTCTTGTATGGGGCTCCCAAACCTTTGCATTTATAGGCTGATGTTGCCTGGTGATTTCTGCATTGCATTCTTTTCAAGGCTTGATATACCTGATGGGCATTGATTGGGACCCAGTCTGCTTCTAGGAAGGGACTTTCTTCTGATGCAGGGTTCCTAACCTGGTAGGAAGCCCTGCTTGGAATGGTGACTTTGCTCATGCTACTAACTGTCTGAAGAGGTTTTCTACGATGTGTGTGAGTACGACGGCTTCTGCCAAGCGGATGAGGAGACCGATGAACATGGAGATGTTCTGATACACTCCATTGCCGAGGATACCCCAGAGTGGGCGGCAGAGGTACCACATGAAGTTACTTGCATTGCCTGTTGCTTTTACCAGGAATGTCAATACATCCAGTAGGATGATGATCCCGATGATGATACTGAAAATTGTCATAATGTTTGAAATTTATAATTATCTCTAATGTCGCTAACTTACTTAACCATAGCGGCTTTGGTTTTCTGTGTGCAAAGGTAGCGGATTCTCGTGGAACTATATTTCACTGACTCAATTTTCCTTGATTTTGTCAGTAGAGAGGGTCTCCCATACCTTATTATATGCGCCTGTGGCATTGTCTAGTGGACGAATCCTGGGACAGAGACGATGAAGCCGTTTTCTCTTTTGCACTCAGGGTGTCCGGTAGCAGGGGCTACCACATCTTCTCTGCCTTTTTCCTTTGCTGCTGCGAGTACCATGGCCGATACGATGAAGGTGGTGTTGGCTTCTGGTTCTGGAAGATTTTCGATCTCTCCGTGTTTAACCTTGCAAATACCGTTTACATTGAACTTGGTATAGATATCTGCTACTCTTGCATTTCCTTCTGTAGGGAAGCTTGTGCCATCATTCAGGGTGATGGTGTGGGGTGTTAAGTTGATGAATTTCATTGTTCTCTTGTTTTTACGTTGTTTACTTTTATATTTTATACACTGCTATCCTCCTACAGAAGTGGGGAGAAATAGCTTTTGTTTTATTTCGGGTGCAAAGGTACTTGAACATCGTGAAATGATATTTCACTGGCTCATTTTTCCTTGATTTTGTGTTTAAGCCTAGAAAAACAGGGTGTTTTTGGAATGCAGGATAAGATCGATATCTACTTCCTGACCAATGATCTTCATGGCTCTGGCATAGTCCTCAGACAAAGGGACAATCAGAATGCTGTCGTTGTTGTCATACATCTTCTGAATCTCTGTTAGTTTTTGGGCTATGTCTTCCACTTCATCAGATGGCATGTCTGCCATGAAGATGGACTTCTGGACCCTTGTACATCCTTTTTTCAGTAGAAACTTTGCAATCGATGTTCTGACCTTGTTACTGGTGATGTCGTACATGATGAAGCATATCATATATCCTGGTTTCCTTTCTGCTGAAGAGATGATGTTCAGTATCTGTCTGATTCTTTCCGGTATGGTGGGGAGCTCGTCTAAGTTCCCCGTTACTCTACCGATGGAGCCTGTGCCGGCTAAACCGGCTTGGCCAATCAGTCTGGTTTCTATAAGATGGTTTCCTTTCATGAGGTACATCTTAGCGTTTGTATGTAATCATTCACCAGTTGCGCCATCATGCCATTGAGTTGCATGGAGGTTCCTCTCTTGGGAGATTCTACCACCGAGTATCCCTTGTGCCCGAAGAACAGGTTGATTTCTGCTTTCAGTTGATGGGTACGGAACATAAGTTTGATGCCGTACTGGATGTTTCTGGTATCATACAGTTCTACTCCTGTTTCTTCTATGGATTGCTTCAGGTCAGTGATTATGTTGGTGATTTCCTCGGGAACATAGATAGGGCGAACTTCCTGGGGCAGTTTCTTCTTTTGGCTCAGTTCCAGTCTTTCTTTGATTCTGTTCATGGTTTCCTGGTCAGGATCCAGATTCTTTTCTACTGGTTCCAGGTCCTGCATTTGTTTCTCTTGGCTGATGCTTGGCATTTTGTCTTCCTTGATGAACAGGTCCACGCAATCCAGATCTACATAGTTCTCCAAGTTGACAGGTGTGGCTGTCATGTTAAGGATGGCATGATCGTCCGCAGGAATGAAGCAGGCTCTGGTCACGTCATTGGTTTTGAGGTCAATGAATGTTTCCAGCTGATGTTCCTTGGCGAAGTCCCAGGCGAACTGCTTGTAGAATGATGAATAGATGTTTTCATCCAGGCATGGTTTGTCGAGCAGGAAGATGAGTTTCAAGCCACAACCGCTAGGAGAGGTGAACATCATGGCGATGCGCTCGTCTTTTGCCAGTTCTGCTTTCTGCTCATCCAGCTGGATGCTCTTCTCGTCCACATGGTCTATGTCCAGGACAAATGATGATACTGATGAGAAGTTTTCCTTTCTTCTGCAGTCTGGGTCAAAGTGGGCACAGACAAAGTAGGGGAGTGATTTTTTCATCAGGTTGTATTTGGCACTGTCCATGCGCTGGATACTGCGCAGGACTTCTGTCTGATTTCTGAGTGATGGCTCTGGGTGAGCAATCATCTCGAATAGGTCTATCATGTTGATAGATGTCAATTTTTCATTGGCAGCCACGATCTTGGTTCCCAATGATACAGTCTGCTCTTTCATACTAATAATGTTTTAATTGTTGTGCGAATTTTTGCATATAGAGAAATATATGGGTTTCTCTGCTTCTGGTCATTCCCTTGATGGATTCATTCTCTGAGAGGTAGTCATTGACTGACTGGATGATGACTCTTCTTCCCAGGGCTTCCAGCCATACTGCTCCTCTTTCATCTGTGGAGTAATAGTCCTCTGTTATGATATGTTGTGCCAGCAGGGAATAGACGATATAGTCTATCCATACCCTGTAGAGTTCTATCACATCATAGGAAAGAACGGGTCTTCCATACTCGTCTCTGTGGAGAATGCCAATATAGGGATCTATGCCGCAGCGTATGAGTGCATTCTCAATTTTTCCATACAGGATGCCGTATCCGTAGTTGAGCATGGCGTTGGCAACATCTGTAGCCGGATGTTGTGAGCGCTCCTTGAACCGGTATTTCTCAGGAATGAATTGATTTAATGCCCGGAAGTATTCCTTGGATGCATTGCCTTCGTAGGCTCTGAGATTATTGGCGATTTCTCTTACCGTGAATCCTTCTAGTGCATCTACCTTTGTGATGAGTTTGCTGATTTTGTTACCAGCTTCCTGTACGATGAGTTCCTTCTGCCCTGTATCTACCTGCAGCATGAGGAGCAGGGCTAGTTGGTTTTGCATCTTTTGGATGATGACCTTTTTGATCCATTCCACTGCATCCTGTGATGCCGTGAATATCAGCTGTCCTTTTCTGATGGTGGAGATGGAACCATATTTGTGGCTCCATACACAGCCCATTACATTGCCACCTTTGTCGGCCAACGTAACCCTGATGTCATTTTCAATGGCAAGTATCAAGGCGTCGGATGTGAGTACGGCGCTCTTGGCTACTAAGATGGAATCCACGTCTTTAACAGGTATGCGATGGCTTCCTGTTGAATTGTTGAGCATGAAAGCTCCATTGCTGATGCTAAGTTTAGCACCATATGAATTTAATACGATCTCCATATGTTTATGGTTTTGATTTCTGGGTGCAAAGGTAAAGCGGGATATTGAATTTGTATTTCACTGACTCGATTTTCTAGGATTTTGTTGGTTAGAGGTTGATTTTCACACCTTATTATTTCGGGTGAGGATTATTCGTTCATCACTTTTCTTGTTGTCGTTAGAATCTCTAATGGTTGGGAGTGATGGATATGCTAGATTTATGGTAGGAGATAGCCTTCTTTTTCTTATGTTTGTTAGTGCTGAATAGTGGTATGGGGGTGGTCTTGTCGTTTGTCTTTAGGTTTCTGTCTCCCTATTTAGTTAACAGAGTTAAATTTTGGGGATAAAAATGGCTAAATATTTAAGAATAATTGGCTTGCATATCTTAAAAAAAAGTCGTACCTTTGCACTCGCTAAGAAATAGTTAATTTTCGGTTAAGGAAAGTAAATATTTGTTTAGTGAAGTTCTTTAACTTATTGATAATCAATAATGTCTTATAAGGTCGAGTACGAGACCATTGTCCACTACAATAAGGATTAAGACGTATTCGAAAGTGACTATGAATTTTACATAGCTACCGTACGAGACCATTGTCCACTACAATAAGGATTAAGACATTCCCATCCCCACTAATCTTCGTCAGCCTGACCAGTACGAGACCATTGTCCACTACAATAAGGATTAAGACAAGATACCCCCTTCGTCTTGCCAGTCATCTGGGTGTACGAGACCATTGTCCACTACAATAAGGATTAAGACATGTCATCACCAAGCTCACTATCAGCTTCATTGAGTACGAGACCATTGTCCACTACAATAAGGATTAAGACAGCACCATTGTGCAACCAACAAACAGGTTACGAATAGTACGAGACTATTGTCCACTACAATAAGGATTAAGACACATTTACACTAAAGCAGGCACCAATAATAGCAGTACGAGACCATTGTCCACTGCAACAAGGATTAAGACATCAGTTCATTAGTACTAGTCTCAACAATCTCACCAGTGTACGAGACTATTGTCCACTACAACAAGGATTAAGACCCTGTGACCTGACCACAGGCAAAGAAACACATTGTCGGTACGAGACCATCTTCCACTACAACAAGGATTAAGACATTGCTAATTCACACAAAGCTTTTTAGGGTTAGTTTGTGCTAGACCATAGGTCACTGCAAGTTGACAGGACTATGTTTAAACCTGCAAATAACTTAATGATATAACAATAATGAAACGATACAACATTTGGAATAAAATTTTCCATAGCAGTGAAGTAAACAAGAATATTGAAGATTACAAGCTTCAACAAAGTCTTGTTAATAACTATGAGTGTTGGCTTACTAAAATAGGTAATGCTAACACTCTAATTGAGTGTATGACACTCCATAAGTATATATGGAGACAAGGGTTTAAAAATACTAACTTGGGCCCAGATAAATATGGGATGTTTAGAACTAAGGATATAAACTTTATGACTACAAATGAAGTTTATATAGGAGGATTTAACGGTCTTAAAATCTTAACTATTGAAGAATGGGAAGAGTGTAAAGAAGAATTATATGATTCTGAGCAAACTTGTTATAGTTTTATCTTAAGTAGTTATAAAAGATTATTAAAAGCTAATATTATAAATATTACAGATAAAGCTAAAATATTGGTAGAACAATATCAACAAAATAACTATAAATTATAATGAGTATTAGAGTATCTACCTCAAAAAATCCCATATCAAGGTAGGGTGACCTTGGTATGGGGTTAATATTCTTTCTTACTTCTGGTAGGAATCATAAAGTTCCTTGGCCTTGTCTTCACCCAGGAAACCGGACAGCTTTTTCCAGATTCCACTCTTGTCAAATGGTTTGGCAAGTTCCTTCACTTCCTTCTTGGATGGTTCCTGCAGCAAGCGCATTGAGGTATTGAAGAGATCGTTGCTGTCGGATTCGTTGAGCTGTGATGTCTTGAAGTCTTTCAGCCATTTTTCCACCTTCTGGAAGCATACCTTGAAGTCCTTGATGCTATAGTTTACGCCATCTCCTGCGAGTTTATCAAGGGTGGTGCCAAGACCAGCAGCATGTTCCTTTTCTTTAGCTTCCTGGGCAGCCTGTGCTGCTTGTTGCTTTTTCTCTTCTTCCTGCTTGGCAATCTGTTCCTCTATATCGGCAACGATTTGTCTTTCTTCCTGGATGTTGATTCCTTTTTTGAGGAGTTCGTCCATGATTGCGTTATAGAGTTCTTTTGCCTTTTGGAAATCCTTAGCTTCTACACAGCTCTTGGCGAGCGCATATTGCTCGGAGAGTGATCTGCGGGCTTCTTTTTCTGCTCTTTCACCTTTAGCCTTGAGTGCAAGGTCTCTGATCTTATCCTTGTCTTCATCCGTAAGCCATGAGTGGATTGGAGTACCTTTTTCCTGGATCTTGTTGAAAGGATTCTTCTTCTCGAACTTGCTGTCTCCATACTCTTTCATATCCATCATTCTGACTTCTTCGTCTGTATGTTCACTGAGGATATTGACGAGTTGGGTGATGCTTTCGGTTTGTGCCCACAATTGCTGGTAGTTCTCATAAGTGAACACCGACATCATTTCCTCAAAGCGCTGCATATAGTAGTTCATGTCTTGGCTAAAGCCGCGAAGGGTGATGTCTTCCTTATCGATGTGGCATTTGCCGAAGCCAAAAGCCTTGGCCATACCCAGGTTGAAGAATACATCTGGAGTCATATTGAAAGTCAGGGCAGCCAAAATAGCTCCAATCTCAGCTTCTTTTGTGTTATGCAAGGAGATTCTCAGGGTGAAGGTTTGTCCGGCAGGAAGGGCCTTGAATGTTGTTCCCACATTCTTGTTTTCTCCTTGTGGAAGCTGGGTGGTGGTTCCCTTAGAGTGGATTCTATATAGCTTTCTTCCTGCGATACCCTCGTTTTCATCATAGGTCTTGTATGGTGAATGCTGTTGCTTCAGATACAGAGGATAGTAGGAGGCCTTAGGGGTTCCCAGAATTCCTTTTGTCTCTATAAGCTCAGAGTCCTCTACTGTTCCCTCCATGAAGGCATGACTGATCTGTACTCTTCCTTTCAGGTTGTCGTCACCAGTGTAACCAAACAGGGTTTCTCCCAGGTCGTGTCTGGTCTTGTCGGTCTTTTGCAGGATTTCTACCTGTTGGCGTACATTGTTTCTGAATGGGAGTTTGAACATTCTGGACATACCGAGGATCTCCTGACCATTTTGCATCTTGAGATAGAATACCGGTATTTCATAACCCTTTTCAAGAGCCATTAGGAAACAGCCTTTTCCTTCTTTTTCCTTGGCGAAATCTGGAGTTCCTTCATAGATACTCTTGAAGGCTCTGATGGTTTCCTCGCTTAAAGGGATGCTCTCACCTCTGTCTGAAGGGAACAGCAGTTCATGTTTCTTGCCTTGCATGAGTCCTGTGCAGACGATTCGGTAGCTTATTCCGTCTTTTTCTCTCTCAGGATAGGTAGGATAATGGTTGGAATCCGAGCCTACGGAAACATTGGTTTCCCAGACAGAGCCATTTGGTTTATATCCTGGGAAATTCAAGCCTACTTCTATGCTATTGATCTTTTCCAGTTGTCCATCGCATGGGGTGAAGAAATATCTTTCACCTTCCTTTGAGAGCCAGCCTGGTATGGCATTATTTACCTTATTGAGGTATTCGGCGCTTTTAGCCTTATTCATTCTGTTGGCCACATCACGATAACCAAACCATCTGTTCTGGAAGTCCTTGTCCTCCTGCATCTTGCCAAAGGACATGATTTCTATGATTTCACGCAACATTCCCTTGATGGTGGTGCCTGGGATGAAATAGTGGCGTTTTCCGTCCTTACCCATGATATGGGCAGAGTGCTCATTCAGTGCACCGTCGCGTGTGAAGAGAGGAGATACGTTCTTGATTTTCACCTCGATCACTCCATCCTCTGAGTCAGAGAACGGCAAGTCCTGGGTAACCTGCTCACTCCAGGAAGGGTAGAACACCTTTTCATTGAGTGGCACGAAATTATAGGGTGCTGTAATTTTCATTTTGCAGTTCCTCCATTATTTTTCAAATCCAACGAATATGTTTGCCTTGAGCTGAAGGGTAGGCATGTTTTCACAAAGCTCATCCTTCACCTCTTCCCACTGGCGCAGGAACTTTAGTGCCTTCACGCCAGGAAGACGGTGTGGCAGGTAGGTAACTGGAGTTGTGGTGGCAGAGCCATCCAGTTCTTCCTGCTTTACCTCGTATGTTGTTACAAAGTAATTTCCATCCACATAACGGATCTGGATAGAAGTGTTTTCTTCCGGGTTCCACAGCAGTCCCTCTACGACGAAAGGATTCTCGCCGTCTGTAAGGGTAAGAGAAAGAGGTTCTCCTTCTCCTATGATTCTTGGCTTGCTCTGGTCGCTTTGCCAGAGGTAGCCTTCATATTTTGCATTTTTTATCTGATGTTCCATGCTTACTCTTGTATGTTAAGTGTTCCGATGAATATACCATTTCCTCTGTTGGTACCACCGCCCAGTGGCAGGAGGCCGTTGCAGATGTCCTGGAGGGCTTTCTCGAATGCCTTTCTGACATCTTCGTCTTGAAGGGATTCCTTTTCAACCCAGATCTCTTCCACGAGTTCCTGGTTTTCCGCTGTGCTTACCTTTTCCTGGAACAGGGCACCGTCCATCACTCCACCGGTAAACTTATCTACCCTGATGTGAGGAAGAACCTTTGAGTCCGTGTTCTCAATGAAGACATCTGAGAAGATGGCCTTTCCTCTGGATGGTTTGACGTCTCCTTCGTCCAGTGTGGTGCCGAAGATATCCAGGCATGCCTTGTTTCTGTCGCTTGCGATAGCCTCTGCGTTGTCCACAAAGTGCTTTGTAAGGCGGTTCCAGTGGTAGGCTGTACGGTGTGAAATGGCTCCTTTGACGGATGTTGCCGGTATCAGGCTCTTGGCTTCCTTGATTTCTGGCTTGCCGGTTGACCAGTCCACATAGTTTTCCTTGACAGGTGTCATATCGGCATCTTCGTCTCCGAATCCTGATGAGAACAGGAAGAAGTTCAATGGCTTGAGAGTGAGGGTATATTTGATCCAGTCAGCTCCCTGCAGTTCACTTGCCTTCTTCTCGATGGCCTCATTCCAGTCCTCTTCCAGCGATGATGACTTTTTCAGGTAGGCATCGAGGTCCTTTTCCTGGGTCAGGTCATAGCTTGCGTACTTCAAGCTCACGACCTTCATGCTTCCGAAGCCGTTTCTCGTTCCGCTGCCGACTCTGAAGGTAGGAGAGGAGATGGTGTTCAGAATGTTCTGCATATTCTCATCATCTTTCGTTTCTGAGAGGAGTTCCATCTCGAAGATGAATCGGGTGCCTTTATACACAACCTGTTCGTCGAACTTGCCATGGTTGGCGCCTGTACCCTTTTCCGTGATTCTTACATGCTGGCGGATTGGCAGTACCTCAAAGGCCTTGAGATACTCATCCTGCTCTATATTCTTAAGTCCGTCCATGGCCTTCTGGTTGCTGCCTAGAAGCAGTGCGTCGGAAATGAGGACCTTGGAGCCTTCTCCCTTGTCTCCTTTCTGATATCCGAAGATAGAGTCTCTCTCCTTCAGGTCTTTCAGGCTGTGACGGATGATGCCCATGAGTGATGTGCCAGGGATATATGGCAGGTCATTCACGTCTCTTGCCACAGGTGCATCTGTAATGATGTCCTTCTCACCGCTACCCACTGCCAGAGGTGATGTTGCCTCCAGGGTGATGCGCGCGATCATGCGATATTTATATTTTGTCATCTGCATTGCTCTATTGTTTTTTTGCCATTTCTGAGGCAAGGTTCACTAATGCTCTTTGAGACAGGTCTCCATACTCCTGGTTGTTACCCATCTGCTCTATAAACTCTCTGAGGATTTTGTCTCTCTGCTTGGCTTTCCAGTCCTTGGCCTTGATTCCATGGGTAATATAGCCGATTGACTCTATGACTTCGGTTCTTGGATCTGTTGGAGACGGCTCTCGCTTTTTCAATTCCTTCTTGTCGAAGAGTTCAAGGAGAATCTTGTTCATGGTAGCATGCTGGAGGGCGATGCTGCGGATGGCACCCCATTGAGAAGAAAATTTGCCTTGTGAGAACAATGGCTTGTACATCTTGACAAAGTGGTTCACCTGCTCATAGATATAGACAGAAGAACTGTTCTTGTGCTTCTTTCTTGCCAGAAATGCTAGCAGCGGTGTTCCCTCCAGCGCTCTTGTCTCTGTAGCCTGAGCTTTTGTCTTATGGGTGAGTTGAAGGGCTGTCTGACCATTTTCCCCTGCCTTTTGCAGCAGGTTCCATCCGTAGATGACCTTACCAAATCCCTCATTCTTATAGTTGCCTACATAGGAAGGAAGCTGTGATTCTGTTGGTGGTTCATGGAGTTTGACAACGAAGACACTGCCTTTTTCGATACCCACACGGTCTGCATCTCTGGTTTGGCGCTTGCCATTCCAAGGAGCATATTGGAAGGTTCTGATCTGTGACTTCTCCCAGTCGATTTCTCCGTTGAGTCCCAGCATCTGGGCTGTTGGCTGGAAGGTTGCTGTTCCTGTTTCATCCAGGAAGATGAGTCTGCCATCGGCATAGACCGTGATATAGTTGCTTCCATTGATGGAGAACTGGGATGCTGCAGATGGAATTTCCTGGAAGGAAGCTTTCGTGATTTCAATGAGGCCATACTGTGCCGTCTTGGATCTACCCACATGTTTTCTTCCTGTCAGCTTTTCCTCGATGATAGGGGCCAGGGCTTCGTCATCTATCTCTACAGAAAAATAGAATTCGCTTCCCTTCTCCAGTCCTTCATATCCGAACATCTGGCTGTCCTTACTCTTGCGAAGGGTTCTGTCATAGGCACTCTTGATGGCAAAGTTCTTCAGACTCTCTACTGCGTTAGCTTCGTTCTCTGCAAACTCATAGTAGCCTTCGCGGCATTGTTTGAGCTGCTGTGGCTGGCCACCAGCACCATGCTTGTCATCTGAGCGGCTATAGAAGTGGTGGATATAGCTTTCCTCACTCAAGGATTTGAGCTTTGGGTAGAAGAGGGATGCAGGAATATGGAGGCTTCTTGTCTTGGCATCCTTGGATGCCGGATGTGCGTCACCGAATCTTACATGTCCGCTATGGAAGATTTCTGCCTGCTCTTGGGGTTGGAAGTTCATGTAGTCTTTAGCTACGATGCCCAGGAAGCAGTTGCCTGGAATGAAGGTCAGGGATTCCTGGTTTCCTTCTGTGGCTGCTCGCTGGTTCAGGATGACATCTGAGAGCAGTTTACATTTGAATTGAAGAGTTTTCATGCCTTACCTCCTTTCTCTATACTGAATTTACATCTGCCCAGGCCTCTGTTTCTGCCTGTTCCCATATGTTTAATGAAGCCAAGTGCCGCTTCCAGTACGCTTTCCATGTCATCATCCACATAGAGGATTGTTGCATAGAGCGTGCATGGAATGGTGGTTTCGATGGTGCGAAGGCTATGCTCCTTGGTGATTCCGTTTTTCTCGTCTATGGCTGTTGCTACCTTATTTATATATAGCAGGTCTTCCACATGGTTGGAAAGGATACTTTTAGCCTCGTCTTCTTTGAGGGTAGCATTGGTGAAGAACAGGGTGCCGGATGGCAGCACTTCTTCAGCGGTAGCTGCCTTGCCGAAGGCTTTCTCCAGGTCCATGTCCAGACCTCTGAGGGCTGCATAGTCCTCTACAGCTTCTCGAATGAGGCCTTTGATCGTCTTGCCGGGAATATATGGCAGGCCATTGGTGTCCTTGATGACGAGGGAGTCTGCGTCTGCTCCGGCAGAGAGTCCCGACCCGCAATGCCATGGTGAGAAGAACTCTATTTTTATATTTAAGTCTTTCATTGCTTTATCCTTCCTTTGTTTTTTGGGTGAGAATTGTATTTAAGTCCAGCAGATCCGCTGCAGGATAGAACGCATCTTCAGACAGTGTTCTCTTCTGAGGGGTGATGGCTTTTTGGAAAGTTCCCTTGGTAGAAGCTGAGAGCATGGCATAGCTGCGATTGGCTGCCTGCTTGGCCATTTCTGTGTTCTGGTGCATGGCGGTCATCCATTTTCTGATGCTGGTCTTGGCTACGTTGCCCTCTTTACCATTGAGTTGATTGGCTGCATCTTTCAGGTCTTCTATCGTCCAGTATTCCTCCGTCTGGTGCAGGAAGTAAGGTCCGAAGTTGAAGGATAGTCCCTTTTGTGGGGTCTTTTCCTTCAGGATCATATTAGGATAGCTTTCTATGAAGCTGCCCTGTACCTTATAGAACATCACACTCGATGGCGCATTTGGGACATCTTTCTGGATGAGTGGATTCTTTGAAACGATTTTAGCCTGTGTACAGAGGGTTTCTGCCAGGTCATATCCGTAGTGGAAAGGATAGGAAGACTTGATGAAGGCAATACCTGCGCATGCTGTGAGTCCGTTCTCTGCGCCCAGCTTTTGCTTGGTGGCATTCTCGAACTCTTCAAGATAGACCTTCACGTAGTCAAGGGCAAGGCTTGCCTTGCATATCATGGTCATGTCATCTCCACCCAATACTACAGGGCGGAAAGGGAAGATGCTTGAATCTTGTCTGTAGTCTTCAGCGGTATATACTTTCTTGAAGGCTGCATGAGCTGCCTGGCAGGTAGCCTGATTGAGGTTTGTTGAAAAACGCTCAAATTCTTTTGGGGAACCGCTGAACTTGGACAGGATTTGTCCCAGACCATTGCCATCTGCATGGATAATGGCAATCCAGTCATTCTCTCCAGTGAGGTCCTTAATGTCCAAGGCGATGTTTTTAGGGGAGAGTTCCTTGATGCCAAAGCTCTTTTCTGCCAGGGTGATGGTAGCCTTTCCGCCGATTGATAAGTTGCGTTTCTTTAGGGTTCCCTCATCCAGGTACTCTTGACTTTCCTGAGTGACGGCTGGAAGACCGGTGGTTCTTGAACGTTCTACGCCCATGAAACCTACAGTCATGCTCTTGGAAGGTTTGTTGCGTTGGATCTTCAGCTTTTTCTCCAGCTGATCCATGCAGGAAGCGAAGTTTGCTTTGAACTCTTCTTCCGTTACCTTTACAACAGCCTGGCTGATGGTGATACCGGGCGCAGCCAGCATCACTGTTTTTGGAAACTCCAGGACGGTTTTCTCACATTCCTGAAGGTTGTCATAGACACATTTGATGTTACCGGCTGCTTTGATGATTGACGTGCCCCCTTGCTCATAGGTGGATTCAAACAGAGTGGTACATACCTTCTCAACCAACTCACTGCCACCAACGACATCTTTAAGTGAGTTGGTAGAGAAGATAAATCCTTGAATGCCCTGTATGGAGGCTCCATATATGTATTTATTTTTCTCCATCTTGTTTTGTTTTAAGATTGTGGGTGTAAAAGTATAAAAAAAAGATGGGAAAAACTATTTTTTCAGCAAAAAAAAAAGCGTTTTATCGGATTTTTTTTGTATTTTCGCCACAAAAAAGAAATGGAAGCAACTAACATAGCGATATTGAGATTTAAGGAAAACTTGAGTTCAGTCGGGCTCAGGTGTTTTCGTGGGGCCATTATTGATTTGGCAGGCAGGGAAAATCCTTATTTTCACAATCATGAGGCAAATGGGCTGAGATATGGATATCCCTTGGTTCAGTACAAGGTGATAGACAGGCATGTTTGTCTCGTCGGAATAGCGGAAGCAGCCATGGCAGTGATGGAATTGGTGGGTAAGTTTCCTGCCAGTCTCAAGATAGGACAGAAGGAGATGGAGTTTCATGTTGAGGATTGTACGCTGACTCCTTATTTTCCGAAGATAGAAGAGTCTCCGAAGCTTTATCGTCTGAGCTGTTATATCGGTCTTACTGATGAGAACTTCAAGAAATACCATTCCATGCTGGCTCTTACCGACAAGGTAAATTTTCTGGAGCAGGTCATCACGGGCAACATCCTTTCCTTTTTGAAGGGGATTGGCTATCATGCAGCTGAAAAGATCGAATGTGCCATCACTCAATTGAAAGAGCCTGTGGAACAGAGCTACAAGCATGTGAAGTTTGACACCTTTGATTTGATGTTTGTCAGCAACATGGAACTTCCTGACGGCATTGCTTTGGGAAAGAGTGGTAGCGTGGGCTTTGGTACGCTTTCCAGACGGGAGCTTCCTGATAGATTTAAAAACTTTAATCAGTAATATTATGGCAAAGGTACTCATATCATTTATCGGTACAGGTCCTCTGGTGAACAAGGGGACATTGGGGGAGGAGAAGTCTGCCCGTGAATATCGCAGGGCTTCTTATCATCTGGGTGAAGAGAATCTGGGTGAATACTCATTTATGGCAGCTGCTCTTTATGAAACACAGAATATAGATAAGGTCATATTGATCGGTACTGCCCATTGTATGTGGGAAGAGGTATATCGCTATTTTCAGGAGAAGAACGGCGGTGTGGTTGACGAGGATGTCTATTGTGAAATCGCAGAACATTGTGAAGCGGCTACCAGCAAGAGTGATCTGTGTATTCCGCATGTCAAGGAGATTGAGGCGGCTATTGGAAAGGATGCCCATCTTGCTCTCATAAGATATGGCGTGAATGAGGAGGAAATCAATGAGAATATCAACATCATCCTGCAGCTGAACCAGTTGCTCTCTACGGGAGATGAACTCATCGTGGATGTTACCCATTCTTTCCGCTCATTGCCTATTACCATCATGAATCTGCTTCTTTATCTGAGGAATGTCAGCAGCAAGAATATCAGAATCTCTCATATATATTATGGTATGATAGAGATGAGCAAGGAGTATGGTTATGCTCCGATTGTGGATTTGAAGAAAATCCTCAAACTCAATGACTGGATTGTGGGAGCCATGGCTTTCAAGCAGTATGGAAATGCCTATCAGATTGCAGGGCTCATTCAGCAGGAGGATACGGATGTGACCAATCGTTTGAAGCATTTCTCGGATGTGATGAATCTCAACCATCTGTATGCCATCTCTCAGGAGACCCAATCTTTGAGAGCTTTGATGAAAAAGGATTTTGATTCGATGCTTCCTGAAATGATTGTGAAGCCGGTGGTGAAGGATTTTCTCAATAATTTCAAGGGGACAGAGCAGGATCCAGCACGGTTCCAATATCAGCTGGCCCAGTGGCAGTTTAAGCACATGAACTATACGGCTGCCTTGATTTCCTTGCAGGAGAGCATTCTTTCCTATGCCTGTCAGCTTGCAAATCACGACCCTTTTGACAAGGATGAGCGTCAGAAAATCAAGGATGTTATTTGCAATGACAAGGAGTTCATACCATTTGAGTTGAGAGGAGTATATTTCGAGATTACCAAAAACAGAAATGTTGTGGCTCACGCTTTGGAGAGTAATTTCTCTTCGGGCAAGATTATTGAAAGTTTAAGAACATCGCTTATTTCGGCGGGAAAATATATTAACTAACAATTAAAATTATGGGTAAGGGAAATATAATGTGTCAGAAGCGTTTGGAACTCATTGATGAATGTTTGCGCAAGTATGATCGTCCAATGACAATAAAGGAAATCAGTAAATATTGTAATCAGCGGTTAAATACAGATACCACTGAGCGTATGTATCGTTATTACTTGGAACGAATAGAATCTGATTATGGTCTTAAAATTAACAGAGATCAGAAAAGAGACGGTTGTCAATGTTTTGTATATCAAAATATTGGCTCCTCTATTATTAAGGGTAATTCTGCAGCCAACCAAGTGGTTTTATGCAATTTAAATAAGATCAAGAAGACATTGGGTGATTTTCTGGGATTAGGCTTGGAGTCTTCCTTGACCACCATGACTGATGAAATCAACAAGTTCCTGGGGTATGATAAAGATAATCGCCCAGTCATTTCTTTTGAGAAAGTATTGCTGGAGTCTCATGGTAGAGTGAAGCCTCATGATCTGCTGGAGCCTTTACTCAAGGCTATCATACAGCATCAGACCATGGACATTAGATATGAGGTTCCTGGAAGAGGTAAGCGTGAGTGGACCGTATTTCCTCAGTTCCTCAAGCAGTATAACCAGCGATGGTATCTCATTGCCACCAGGCACAGAGATGAGGTAGAGGGAAAAATCTACAACCTGGCATTGGACCGAATTCTCAAGATGAAGGCCAACCAGCATATTCATTATAAGGAATGTGATGTTGATTTTTCTGTTTACTTTGAAAATGTGGTGGGTGTAACCAAGCCGGATGGTGCGGAACCGATTTTTGTGAAGTTACGTATAGATCGTGGTGAGTATCCATATATAGAGAGCAAGCCTATTCATACCTCCCAGGAAGAGCTTTTTGAAAGTGATGGAGACAAGGATTATGTTTACGTATCTTTATATGTGTATGACAACTTTGAGTTGAGGAGCAAGATCTTGTCATATGGTAGTAAGGTTACAGTTATGGAGCCTAAGAGTTTAAGAGACAAGATGGCTCATGATTTGAGAAAGGCTTTGGAGAATTATCAGGATTAAGCATTATGGGAAGAAGGGTATTTTTATCTGTCTTGGGAGTGGCTTTCTATGAGACTTGCCGGTATCGAAAGGATGATTTCACGGGAAGTGAGACTCTTTTTGTACAGAAGAGTTTACTCGAATATCTACAGCAGCAGGAGAACTGGGGAGGAGAAAACGACCTGGTTCTGATACTCCTGACCGATTTGGCAAGGAAGAACAACTGGGACAGGAATCTAAAGACCCGTTTCTGTGCCAAACTCCAGCAGGAGGTAGCGTATCAGGGATTGGAGAAGATATTGCTGGATATGAATCTCTCTTACCGGGATATAGCGATTCCGGATGGGAAGGATAGTGATGAGATGTGGGAGATATTTGAGGTTATCTTTGATAAGTTTCAGGATGGTGATGAGCTGTATCTTGACATCACCAACAGTTTCCGTTATCTTCCTATGCTGCTGGTGGTACTTGTCAACTATGCCAAGTTGCTCAAGAATGTAAAGGTGAAGGCTATCTTTTATGGCAATTACGAGGCACGTGACAAGGAGAGCAACATCGCGCCTATCATGGATCTGCTGCCACTTTCTGTTGTGCAGGACTGGACGTTGGCTGCTTCGGATTATTTGCGTTATGGCCAGGTGCAGAAGCTTTATGAGTTGTCGGAATCTTCCATCAACCCTATTCTGAAAGATCCAAGTACCCGAACTGATGACGTCAAGCTATTGAGGGCTTTTGTCAATCGTCTGAAAGATTTGGTGGGCGAGCGTATCACTTGTAGGGGCTTGACTATCATTGAGAACAAGAATGTTGGCTTATTGGAAAAGGCTGCCAAAGATATACAGAAAGTCACGATTCCACAGCTAAAACCTGTGTTTGAAAAGATAAAAGAGTCTCTAGATATCTTTGGTGCGAAGGAAGACGTCTTGAATTGTATCAAGGCGGCCAGATGGTGTTGTGAAAATAAGATGTATCAGCAGGCAACTACCTTATTGGAGGAAGGATTGATAACATTCTTATGTTGTCATTTCGAATTGGATTGTAAAGAAGAGAACTTTCGTGAGCTGATAGGACAGTGTTTAAGGGCAAAGACCCGTCCAAATGAGAAAACTGTTTTTAATAATCCTGCTTTGGCAGAGAAACTGTTAGCAGATTCCGTAATCTGGGAGAATAAGCAGTTTGTTACCTGCTTTAAGCGTATAAGGGATTTGCGCAATGATTACAATCATGCAGGGTTCAATAAAGATCCGCAAGATGTTGAGAAAATCATTAATAAAGTGGAAGAATGGATGGATGATATAGAAAGAATTTTGTCAAAAATATAGTTGATTTTAGCCATCACTCTTTAGGATGATTTCTTTATGAGTGGTGGCTAACTTTATATTTGGTGTTGTGTTTTCTATTCATTTGTTAACTGCTGTAAATTTTAGCCTTCTTGTGGGTTTGATTTTTAAGAATAATTGGCTTGCATATATCGGAAAAAAGTCGTACCTTTGCACTCGCTAAGAAATAGTTAAATTTCGGTTAAGGAAAGTGAATATCTCTTTAGTGAAGTTCTTTAACTTATTGATAATCAATAATGTCTTATAAGGTCGAGTACTAGACCATTGTCCACTACAACAAGGATTAAGACATAGTCCTCTATCTCATTAAATAAAGCTTCAGAAGTGTACTAGACCATTGTCCACTACAACAAGGATTAAGACCACACATATGTGTTTGTTAGACGTTGTTATATGCATGTACTAGACCATTGTCCACTACAACAAGGATTAAGACAGCAGCTTAACTCGGGCATATTCTGCCGGATCTTCGGTACTAGACCATTGTCCACTACAACAAGGATTAAAGTTATACAGATACCTTTTGTATTCTATTAGTTGTTTCTTGCTTTTGATAGCTTCGAATCATCTTGAAAGTGTAAAAAGTCAAAAATATTAGCTAATAGTTTGGCGGTTACTCTCGTTTTTTATACCTTTGTAGGGACTTTGATATTGGAATGAAAGGGATATTGTTCTTCTTTAAAGATGAATTGTTGTAGATGATGCCTTATTATGTAATAGGTGTCAAACTTGGATTTTCGGTGGATAGTTTATGCAAGGAAGGCTTTGATACAAACGAGAGCCTTTAACTTGAAGTACAACTTATAAACAAACAATATAATGTGTATAGAAGAAGTAGATGCAGCTAACAGGTTAATCATAATTTAATCTCTAAATACAGAGTCATCATTGCAGGATGCAGAGATTTCGATAACTATGAGTTGTTGAAAGAGAAGTGTGATTATTTCCTTCAAGACGAAAAGAAGGAAAATGTTGTAATCATCAATGGTCATGCCTCTGGTGCCGATGCTCTCATCGCCTTCTGGGATGGTAAGAACCGGGCACAAAGAACATGGTAGATACCGCTACCAAGCGAGGCTTGAAAGTGGCTGTGGTTAGATATTAATGATTAAAATCAAAGAATATGGATATTATAAAGGAAATCATCAACTGTGAGACGAACAAGAAGTTCATTAAAGCTCACGATGATGGGCGTATCGAGATACCAGACGTAATCTTCTACGTTCTCTATGAGAGTGGAGATACAGACGTAGTAGGGTGTTGTCTGGGTGACGTGTACCCTCAGATTGCTGGAGAGTTAGATAATGAAGACAGTCGTCTTCTAGGCTTTCTGGAAGGTGATTATGTCGATGAGTATTTTAATTACCTGGAAGGTGAATGTGATGATGCCTTAGGCTCTGTCAAAGCATTCGTGAAAGAGATAAAGAAACTTCTTCCATATCTCCGCATAGATAAAAGCGTGGATGAATGGATGAAAGAACACTAATATAATTATAATAGATTATGTTCAAAATGCCAATTTGGCATCTTGAACAAAGTAGGGTAGTAACAATTTAAATATAATGGAACAGAATAAAAACAAGATAGAATGCACACCTACCAAGCATGAGGAAGGTGCTGTAAAAAGTTTGATTCAAATGTGCAAGGACACTAATGCTGTTGCCTTCTTCGGTATGACTTGTGAGGGTGACTACGAAGTAATGATGACAGCTCGCAAGAAGGGAATGGTATCTTGCGATGAGTTCTCTCTAGAGCAGTTCGAGGCTATCAAGGCTATGGCTGAAGAGAAGCTTGCCCAAGCTGAGGACAAACAGAAGTTCCAGGACATCATCGATGTTTGCGAAAGCAATATTGATGATATCAAGGAAAAGATAAAACCTACTTGCTAATATGTTTTTGAAGTTTTAATGTTTTAAATTTATAGATATGAAACAGAATGAAAATGAGATAAAGGGGAAAGAACTGTTTGAGTTATCGCTTACTTTCACAGAAGGTGACGAAGAGAAACAGTTCAGTGTAACCATGAAGGCGAAGAAGGACGGCAAGGAAACGTCTCTTGACCTGTTCGATAGTGACTTCATCGAAATGAGCTATAATGGCGTGAAGATGGTGCTCAGCCAGATTACTTACCTATACGTGAAGAATCTTCACGATACAGGGCGTATGTCTGACAAAGAATACAATGCCATCATGGCTCACGCTGGGCGACAGCCACAAAGCGAAGCTAAAAGTGGAGAGTAAGAGTTCATATAGGAAATGGTATGATGCTGGGTGCGTAGTGTCCAGCATCATAACATTTTCAAATATATTATTAAGGTATGTATAGAATCCTACATGTATCTGCAGACTATCTGCAATGTTCTTTCGAGTTTGAAAACATGAAAACACGAAAACAGGAGAACAGGAGAACATGTGATGATTCTCTGCATGACTTGCTCTCTCTGTTTAAGTTGCAGTCTAATCATGAGTTTGAGGGAAAGGTAATATTCCTTTCTTGAAGTCTGTTTTCTCGTCATTTAATGATGTTCATGCCTTTGGGATGAATTGGCACTATTATATAAATAACATCAAAAATCTCATTCTACAACAGTCCTGCCATATATATTGGCAGATAGATCACTCCATCCTTCACCTCTACATCACCTGGGTGAAGCACATACGCTTCGGCAAGCATAGGAGCGAATTTGGCTCTTAGCTTATTAAGAGAGGTCGTGGTAAAGTTTTTACCTGATTTCACTTCAATAGGAGAGATGTTATGCCGATTCGTGATGACAGGCTTAGGAATCAGGAAATCTATCTCCATCCTATCTTCCGCACTTGTCGCAGAGTTCTTCGAAAAGAAAAACAATTCATAGCCAGAAGCTCTCAACATCTGCGCCACAACATTTTCGACCAACATACCTTCATTTAACTCCAGTTTTCCCAAAGCCAACTTCAGGTAAAGTTCATTTCCCATAATCGTCTTCAGGTTAAAAGCATGACTTATCAGCAAACCTGTATCAGCCATATAGCACTTCAAGGTGGTGCGTTCCTCATTCAATCGCAGTCCGATATCAGGGGCAGTAGAGTTATAGCAGATGTTTACCACCCTTGACTCAGCCAGCCAGAAAAATGAAGATTCATACTCCCGATAACGAGCCTTATCGCTAATGGCAGTCAACCGGAACTTCTTCTCATGTTTGCTGAGAGCCGAAGGAATCTCCTCGAAAATTGCTTTTACCTTGATTTCGTTGCCCACAGCATACTTCTCAATATCAGCCTTATACAGGGAAAGGATATTTCGCTTAACCATATCCACTTTCATGAAATCATGGGTTTCTACATATTCAACAACTGCCTGAGGCATACCTCCCACTATCATATAATGTCGGAAGTAATCCATTACCTTACGATGCAATGGCCCCAAAGCTTGCTTTTTCTCATAGCAATCGCGGATGAACGGCATCATTTGCTCCTCTCCCATTGCCCATAGAAATTCCTCAAAATCCATAGGATACATATTCATGCGACATTCCTCCGATGGAATAACTATATCTTTCACATTCCTATTGATACTAACCAGCGAGCCTGTTTCAATATAATCGTACCGACCATCTTTTACCAGATACTTGATAGCAGCACGTGCTTTTGGATAAAGCTGTACTTCATCAAATATAATGGCAGTATTACGAGGATACAGCGTTACATTAAAATACAAAGCCAAGTAACTGAAAAACAAATCCAAGTTTTTCAGATACTTATCAAAAATTTCCATTAAATCACTATCTGCATTGTTGAAGTCAACCAGAATATATGATTTATATTCTTTTTGGGCAAACTCCTCCACAATATAGCTCTTACCTATTCGGCGTGCTCCATCTATCATCAAAGCAGATTTTCCTTGAGAATTCTGCTTCCATTGCAGCATTTCATTATATATTTTTCTCTTCATAATTATCTGTTTATCACGTTATGACGACCTATCTTTGCCCTATTTCTCACGTTTTGATGGGATAATAGTAGGCTATTTCTCACGTTTTGACGATTTTTTATGTTGCAAAGATATAAAAAAATGCCTTAAGTTATTCACCTAAGTCTTCTTTTTACATTATATTAACCTGTAATTTACAAATATTCTTTAAGATGCTGTCCTATTCATAGATTTCAAAAAGACTGATGGTAACAAAGAACATATATACAACAAGCTAACATTCCATCTACACCATATCATATCTCCTGATATGGTGTCCCAAGTATAGTCGTAAAGTTCTTGTTGATGGAATAGATGAACGCTAAAATTGCTTCTTCGCTAAAAAGTTGCTTACGGAGTTAATGGTTAAGGCTATACTATGGCGAGGCTATCGGTCATATATCCAAAATTAGCTGAATGGTGAGAAAAATAGTTGCTCTGGAGAAAATATTCTCAACCTGTGAAACGAACTTTCATAGCTACCCCGTAACTTTGCACCAGAATACAGAATCAGGCACAAAGTATATGAGTGTCAATTGTTTTACTTTTAAAATATCAGACAGATGAATACGGCATTAAAGATGAAATTGGAGGAAATGAACAGACGTTTGAATGAGGCTCTTGATACTGACCTCTTCGAAGAATCTGAGTCTGAATTTAATGAATTTCAGGCTGAGGTAGATTCCTTTGAGAGAGAGTTGGAGGAGATATCGGAGTTCAGGCAGGATCATCTGCAGCTTTCTGAGCTGAAGAAGATTGGTGCCATCCAGAAGAAAATCCGGCAGGTGAAGAATGGGTATAATTTTTATGACCCTGAGTATGAGAGAAGTGTTATGTTTCCTAATGGTGAGGACGAAGAAGAGGATGATTTCTTCATTTAAAAAAGATGACTGATGGGAAATAGACCTTATTTGAGAATCATATTGGGAGGAACTGACTTCAGAAGTCTTTCCCTCATGGAGAAAATTATATGTATTAATGTAGTGTTATTATGGTTATGCAAACGTCATGTAAGAAAGGTATGGAGCAGATGGACTTGCTCCAAGCCTTCGAGATTATCGTAGACAAGGCCAAGGGTTCTTCACTTGGTGAGAAGTTCTATCAGGAGGCAGACCCATATCTTGGATTTGTTTCTGACAAGTTGTGTATCTCCAAGCGTGCCAGTGCCATCATGGCATTGCTTGCCGACAGGTGTGATGACAATCACATCCAGTTTTCTGACTATACGGATTTTCTGGATTGCAGAATCCTTAGCTTGCTTCGATATTCCAAGGAGACAGAGGAACTTGTTGACAAGGAATATGTCTGCCGGAGGAAGGATGAAGGTCTTTACTACTGCATCCCCATGGAGGTGATGGAGGCATTCCAGCAGAATCAACGTTATATACCCTCTGATGTGGAGGAGCTTACAGCCAGGGAATTGTTTGACAAGTTCAATGAACTGTTCACAAAATGCCGTCGCAGGAAACTTGACAGGCAAATATTGAAAAAGAAGCTCAGGGCATTGGTTCGCAAGAATGAGAACCTGGCTTTTTTCAAGGCCATGTCTTCATTTGACATAGATGTGGAGGATACAGAATTTCCCCTTTTTCTGTTGTTCTGTACACTCTTTGTCATAGATGGTGATGACGATATCCGCTATCACGACTTGGAATTTCTCTACGAGGAGGGAGAGGCTGACTGGAGATGGGCAAAGAGAGGCTTGAGCCAAGGTGACCATTTGTTCTTAGTGGAGAAGTTCATCGAGTATACCAATGATGATGGCTTTGTGGACAGGGAGTCCTTCAAGATTACAGACGATGCCAAGAAACTGCTCTTCTCTGAACTCAACCTGTCTTCCATGCGTGGTGTCCGGCCGAAGGGAGGGATGTTGTCATTTGAGGACATCAAACCCAAGCAGCTGTTCTACAACAGTAAGGAACGAAAGCAAGTTGATGAGCTGGCAACACTCTTGGAGGAAGAGCACTACCAAAGTATCAGAAATCGTCTGAGGGAAACCAATTTCAGGAGTGGCTTTGCTTGTCTTTTCTATGGCGCGCCTGGTACTGGCAAGACGGAGACTGTTCTTCAGATAGCCAGGAAGACAGGGCGTGACCTGATTCAGGTGAACGTGTCAGAGGTTAAGAGCATGTGGGTTGGCGAGAGCGAAAAGAACATCAAGGGTATCTTCGATGACTATAAGCAGAAGGTGAAGCAATCTGTCAAGGCTCCTATCCTGTTATTCAATGAGGCTGATGCTATCATCGGCAAGCGTCAGGTGGGAGCGGAAAGAGCTGTGGAGAAGATGGAGAACAGTATTCAGAACATCATCCTTCAGGAGATAGAGCAGCTGGATGGTATTCTCATCGCCACAACCAACCTCGCAGAGAACATGGACAAGGCTTTTGAGCGTCGTTTCCTCTATAAAGTGAAATTTGGGAAGCCTGATTTGGCTTGCCGTTCACAGATTTGGCAAGCGATGATACCTTCTTTGGAGGATGCTGATGCTTCTTTCCTTGCTGCCCGCTATGATTTCAGTGGTGGTGAGATTGAGAATATTGCCCGTCATTACACCATTCAGACCATTTTGCATGGTAGCCCGGAGAAGATGGTCAAGTCTCTTACCGAGTTTTGCGAGAGCGAGAGGTTGGAAGGTATCAGGACCAAGAGAAAGATAGGATTCTAATGTATAATTAAAATTAAATATCCCCTATGGAGAAGTATATATTTTTGGATTTCGATGGAGTGCTCATTACTCCTAAAGGTATGTTTGATCAGAAAGCGATAGGCAAGTTACGCCGCTTGTTGGAAAGATGTGATGCCAAGGTCATTATTTCTTCCACCTGGCGATTGCAAGGCGTGGAGTACATACGGCAATTATGGAAGGAGTATCATTTGCCAGGTGAGGTTACTGACTTGACTCCTTCATGTAATTCCATCACTTTCAGTAGCGCAGACGGTACTAAAGAGTGGCAATGCTTACATGAGGCAAAGGGATTGGAAATCGCAGAATGGTTGAGATTGAATGCCAAGGAGCCTTATCGTTATGTCATTTTAGATGATGAAGAGGATATCCTGTTCAATCAACGTGAACATCTTGTGAAAGTTGATGGTAGCAAAGGCTTAAGTAAGAGTGATGTGAGGGAAGCTATTAAAATCTTGAACACCAAGGAACTAAGTCTTTTTGAACGCTGGTTATATGGTGCCTTAAAATATATTGCTTTATATATTTTTATGGTGATACTTTTCATGTCTTTTGTTTACTGGTATCCGGGGGAAAAAGTGATGAACACGAATCGTCGTTTCCTTATGATTCAAAATAGTTTGCATCAATATCATTTTCCTTGGCAGAAATGAAAATGGCGGTAAATACAAAATTACGTATTTACCGCCTTAATCATTTGTTGAGAGGAGTTAAGAAGAAGGGCAGATTTTGTATTTCGTTTTGGATATTTTTATATATTTGTAGTTCTTTGGTTAGAAGTTCTATCAAGGTGGCTATCTCAGAATACCTAGATTGTAGAATCCTTTCATCTTCTTTTAATTTCTCGTATGTTGATGCTATCTTTTTTTGTCCTATGAATGGTTCCTATGAACCATATATATATGCTAAATTATTGATAGACAGATCTTTGTTTGCTGGTTTCGTATAGTTGGTGAGCCACCTCTTTTGTTTCGAGAGGCAGTACTATTTAACTATTCTTATACCATTTCGTAAACAACTTGGATTTTATCTCATATAGGCTTTTTTTAGGTTGCCCCTTTATTACTTCTACCAGATTTCTTTCCTTGAGTCTTTTTATTTGAGCAGTGATGTCGCTGTTTTTCAACTGCGTATCTTTGGCAATTTTCGACAATAGGCATGGCGTCTGTGCCTTTAGTAAAGTGGTGACAATGAGCAGCTGGACCGGGGAGAGCAATGATAGTTCTTTCCGGTATAAGTCATCGAAGAATGAGAGGACTTGGTGCTTGATGTCTTTTTCTTCTTTGTATCCTTCTTTTACCGCTTTGGCACATAGGGTGGCAATGAGAGGACTTGGCTCTAATGAGTTGACAATATTGATTATATCCTCATGCTTGATACATTTGCTCCCACAGATGTTATCTACGATACCTATTATATCTGTATCAGCTAATTTATCGAGGGTTAATAGTAAGATTGAGTTGTAAAGGGGTGCAGAATACTCTGTGAATATTTTCGTGGCCCTATTTCCTACAAAAACAATGATAGGTGCTCCAGGTGAATAGATGAGTGCCCTGAGCTTGGAAAGCTCCTGGTTAGACCAAGTGTTAAGTAGAATGTGAGCTTCGTCTATCAAGAGGATTGCTCTCTTATGGTCAGTGACCGAATGTAGGTACTCTTCCATCTTTTCCTCATTTGGTATGGGATGGAGCAGACAGTCTATGTAAATTGGCTGGAAATTTTGACTTTCAAATTTTTCCTTGATTCTATGCAGAAGGGTGGTTTTGCCATATCCAAGCTCGCCAGACACATAGTAGCATTGTGGTATGCTATTATGTGTCTCGCGTATGATTCCTTCTGAAATGATGGAAAATACCTTTTTCCCTATGTTCTCTACTATTTTCATTGTATGTAACGATTAAACCAATATTCTTGTATGATTGGTGAACGGAAATGGATGCCTGTGTCATCTTGTACGATGTAGCCATCGGTTTCCAGCATTCTTTTTATATTGGAATATTTCTCATTAATATCTGCATTCTCAGGAACAAAATCCTTGATTATCTCCTCAAGTAAACTCCTCTCATTTTTGTGATCTGGTAAGCACAGATAGTTTAGCAACTTGCGTGATGCTGTCTCATCTTCGCCGTAAGCGGTGAGTCGTTCGCTCCATGTGTCAAGCTCATGTTCCTGTATGATTTCTAGAAAAATTTTGTTTACACAGTCCTCCAGGTTCATTTGCTGATACTTTTCTTTATCACCTGTCAATTTGTTAAAGAATAGCTGGATGAAGTAAGGAAGTTTCCATCCGATTCTTCCTAAGATGTAATCAATGTCCTCTTTGGACAATTCTGTTCCATAGCTTTCGTCCAACTTCTCAAACAGCAGAGTCGCCTCTTCCTTCGTCATTTCTCCAAGGTTAAATGGAGCGATGTCATTTATAGTATATGTGAGTTTGTTTTGAGAGACAAAACCATGAATACTAATTCTTTTTCTCTTCCGATGAAATCCATTCCTGTTACAGGTGACCCTATTAAATTTCTAATCATATTGTTTCCTTTTAAGTGTTGGTGCAAAGATATATAATTTTTATAATATATACAAATAGTTATATATAAAATTTGTTATATACAAAAAAATGCTCATGTTTCAATAATAATAGCAGTGGTCTGCATAACTCGTCAGTCTTTGCTACATCTTGATGCTTATGATAAAAGGTGGTGTGCCACAGATTAGTGACACACCCTAATTTTATCCTTTGCTTCTATTGATTATATTTGGTATTTCCCTGTTAGATTTTTCAATCGTTGTGTTATTTCCTCCCTTAGCCATTGTGGTTCCAGTACTTCCATGGTGTCCATGTTGGAGAAAATCTCCTGTTCGAAATCAAATTCTGGTTTCAGGTGATACTCAAAGATGGAGTATTCATCGGTACGCTTCATTTCCTTTTGAGACTCATGGAGAGGAAGATTACGTATGTAGTTGCTCTGGAAGGCATCTACCTTGAGCACCACCTTCTGAACTTCGGAATCCTCGTTATTGATGATTCCGAAGCAATCCTTGAAATATTCGGTCGGTTCCAAATCCTTTGGCATCTTGAAAACTTTGTCTGAGATGATGACATTTTCCATACGGTCAAGGGCATAACAACGGATATCGTCTGTGCCAGGGCTATAGGCAACCACATACCAGCGTTTCTTGAAAGCCTTCACGAAATAAGGATGGATGTCAAACTCATAATACTTCTCGGAATTGTAACTATAGTAAGAGATGAAAATGACATGGTTATCACGCATGGCCTTGATGATGTCTTCCAGAAAGTTTCTGCCAGAAGGCATGTCCTCCAGAAGGACCCGTTCCTTGAGCTTGCGGCTGTTGCCAACCATGGCATGGAGGGAGAAGGCATTGAGCATCCAACTTCGGGTACTTCCTTCCTCGAAGCAGTCGCCATACTCGATGTTGTAGCGG
>OGIY01000074.1_pt1 | contig 71562 bp, 66 predicted proteins | sample 1571931 | NCBI WGS metagenome assembly OGIY01 (sample SAMEA2582110, study PRJEB24529) | metagenome | biome: Human gut stool | place: China | collected 2011
TGATTTTATACTTGACTTTTAATAGTTAGTCTTTCTATATGTATTATATGATATATCAAACAAAGTGTAAAGTATATAATACAAAAAATAATAAATATATAACGTTATGCGGAAAAGATTATTATGTTTTGGTAATAGAACTTTTAAGTATTTGATTCAAGTGTCGGAGTAATAAAAGAGTTACGAAATAAAGTAAAAGCAAATTAGGAGGGTATAGAACTAAACAATCGTTTATAACAGGATATAAAATGTCAGGTGTAGATCAATCAGATTTCTGATTGATTCTGAGGGTTTGGGAGATACTCCCAACAAGCAAAAATGCATTTTGTGTGTACAAATGCACTGCTTGCCAAGTTGTGAATATAGAATTGATGGTAAACTTGAATTTAGAAAAAACAAGGCAAACAAGAGGAGACGGGGCATAAAATTGTATATTGAATTGGCATTGAAACGCTTGAAAAGGTTTAGTAACATAAAACCTTTTTCAAGCGTTTCTTTTTATTTTACGACTTTTAATGGAATATGATGCAGTCAGGAGCAGTGAAATTTTTTGAAAAAGTACGGTGGGAATGGACAAAAGTTTAGTATTTGGGGAACGTAATTTGATTTCAAGTAGGTTATGCTTAACTTAGATTAAATGATCTGGTCTAATCTAAGAATCTTTCTCATAGTATGGGAGAGAAGGACAGGCGAGGTAAGGGGGTGTAGCTTTCGCTTGAAACGGACGAAATTAAATTATCGTTTTCATAATCCAAATTCAGCGGAAGATACTGCAGATTTCCTGTGTAAACTCTTAATAGAAGTAAATGCTGGGAAGGTAGAGCGGGCAATAGAGAAAACTGCATTGTATGCAGAGAGTGAGGCTTACATATTAGAGAACTTATCGGAAAACAAGGAAAAATTATGCGTGGGGTAAGAGGAGCAAGGTGAGAGCCTTGCTTTTTGCTTTGATATCTAAAGGAAATGAATAGTCAACATTTAAATGAGAAAAAATCACATCTAGGTGTTGATTATTTTGAAAAAATGCATATAATAAAAAACAGAAAAGAAGATGAGGTAGCAATTATGTTGATACAATTTAATTTTAAAAATTTTAGATCTTTTAGAGAAGAAGCAACTTTGGATTTGTCTGCCACTAAGATGACAGAATTTTCTGAAAGAGTTGTGACCATCGGAAGAGAAAAGATACTGCCGGTTGCTGCCATTTATGGAGCAAACGCAAGTGGCAAGTCAAATATATACAGTGCATTTGAGTATATGGCCGAGTATGTAGTGGATTCTTTCAAGTATGGAGATGAGGAAGAGAAGTTTGAGGAGTATAGACCTACTCCGTTTTTGTTTGATTCCACGTCAGCAGATGCAGAGTCCAGTTTTGAGGTCTATTTCACTATTCCTGGAGATAAGAACGAGAAGACATATAATTATGGATTCTGCGTTGATCAGGAAGGTGTAACAGAGGAATGGCTGAACTCTAAGGCCAAGACAGCCAGAAAGTACAGTACAGTATTTTATCGTGGGAATTCTGACAGTGAATTAGATCTATCAGGCTTGCCGAAGAACAGCAGGGATAATATAAAGATTGCGCTGGAAAAGCAGGTGTTGATTGCTTCTTTAGGAGCTAAGTTAAAAATTAGTAAATGTAAGGCAATCAGAGACTGGTTCTTGACAAATGAATTTGCAGATTTTGGTGATCCGGTTACTAACTTTTTCTTATCACGTAGATTGCCGAGAGGCTTTGTGGATGATAAGAACGTTCAGCAGAAGGTTGTGGAATACTTTGCATCTTTTGATGAACATATTAAGGATTTTCGGGTAGAAAAGGTTCCGAGTGATGGTGAATCAAAGGAAGAAAAATATAAGATTAATGCGCTTCATAAGAAGATTGATTCTGATGAAATGGCAGAGATACCCTTAGGTGCAGAGTCAGCCGGAACATTAAAGATGTTTGCTCTTTATCCGGAATTACAGGAGGTATTAGAAAAAGGAAGCGTATTTTTCATTGATGAATTAAATGCCCGTCTGCATCCGCTATTGGTAAGAAACTTTTTACTTACATTCTTGAACCCGAATATTAATGTTAACCATGCGCAACTTGTATTTACAACGCATGATACCTGGCAACTTTCAAATCAGCTGCTGCGTCGTGATGAAATCTGGTTTGTTGAGAAGGATGACCGGGGTGTTTCAACATTATATTCTCTTGCAGATTTTGTGGATGAGGATGGAGCGCGTATTCGTAAGGACGAAAGCTATGAGAAGAATTATCTTATTGGTAAGTATGGTGCCATTCCGACTTTAAAGAGTATTGATATGTTTAAGGAGGATTGAGCATGGCAAAAGGGGATAGAATAGGGAACAGAAAGACAAGAGAGCAAAGAAGAACAATCAAAGTACCGGAATTGGGATATTACTTGATTGTTACAGACACTGAAGGGACAGAACGCTGCTTTTTTACAGGACTGCATCAATCATTGCCGGAAGAAGTTAAAAACAAACTAGTCATTAAAGTCGTGGAAACAAAGACAAGAAGTATGATTGATAAATGCTTGGAGCTAACAGCCTATGAGGCTCAATATCGTATTCCTTGGATTGTGTTTGACAGAGATCAAGTGATAGGATTTGATGAAATTATTTCCGAGGCAGAGAAAAAAGGTATACAAGTAGGGTGGTCGAATCCGTGTTTTGAAATATGGATGTATACTTATTTTGGTGCAATGCCGGCAATTCAAGATTCATGGACATGCTGCTCTGAGTTCGGACGAGTATATGAGAGCAAGACGGGACAGAAGTATTCCAAGGCAGATGAAAAGATGTATGGAAAAATCAGCAATGCAGGTAATGAGGAAAAGGCAATACAGATAGCACAGCAGAAATTGGAGCAGTGTGAACGTGAAGGTAAAAAGAAACCATCAGAGATGTGTCCGGGGACGACGGTGCATAGGTTGGTGGGGGAAATACGTTATAAAACAAATAATTAGAAAGAATTTGTATAAACGAAAAAATGGAGCAATAAAAAATGGAAAGGAGATTAATATGCCATATGTAGCAAAGCCAAAACCCTGCTATATGGATCAATTTGAGTTTTATAAAGTGATTGATGGAAGAAAAGTGTATAGGGGGAATGGTCGATTATATTCATGGGATGAGTTGCATGGAGAAATAGAGGTGTTTAATAAGCAGGGGTGGCATTTGGGTGCATTAGACGCAAAAACAGGAGAATTGATTAAGCAGGCGCGTAAGGATAGGAGGTTAAGTGATGTATAAGAATTTTGTTTTAGATTGTCTCGAAGAAGGGCTTTTTGTTGACGAAATAGATGACTATGTAGAATACTGGCATACTCACGAGACAAATATGTCATTATGTGAATTTTTAGGATTTACAGATGAAGAATATCGCGATTGGCTAATATATGGAAATGATGTGGTGAGAGATATACTTTATTGTAGAAGACATTCTATAAATTATCATGATTATATCAATATGTCTAGTGGAGATAAAATTGCGGCTAGATCGTATAATTTGGAGGAAGTAAAGAAATACAAAAAAGATGGAGAATAAAGAAAAACAAGTTAGAAAAATTGCACAAAGGGTTATGACGAAATATAAGCTACATCCGCCTGTTGATATGATGGGGCTTATTCAAGAAAAAGGAATAACTTGTGTTGAAGAAAATCTTGGAACTAATGCAGATGGTTATTCTGATTTGAAGGATTCTGATCTAAAGATAGTGTTAAATTCTGCTATTCAGTATGAACCAAGAAAACGTTTTACCTTGGCGCATGAATTAGGTCACATATTTATTAGTTGGCATAGTGATGTTACTTTGTGTGTAACGGATAATGAGTATTCAGAACATAACAAATTAGATATTCAAGAACATGAAGCAAATGTATTTGCGTCTGAGATATTAATGCCGACCGAATGGGTAAAAGAGATGTTAACTCTGAATGAAAATAGAAGTTTAGAATATAATATCAAACAACTTTGTACCATTGCGAATACCTCTATTATGGCATGTTTTTATGCGTTGGAAAATGCAATGAAATCGGGCAATGTAATTGTTGTTAGTGGAGACATGTTTTTTCCTAAGAAATTTATATCTGATAGAAGAATGACCTTATACTTTCAAGGATATGATGAATATGATGTTTGGGATGATTTGTGTCTTTGTAAAGAAGAGTTTGATATTGGAAATTATCAAGTATGTCATTATGTCTTTCCAGAATGTCCATCAATGGAACAAATTGAAACTGCATTTAGTACAACGGAAAATGTAGTGAGTGCGCTTGAATTAATATTTGGGAATGATTTTAGTGCATGGTGTTGTTGGATGGGAGTTGTATTAAATCAAATTTCTCATATATATAATGCCTATTTGTTTGCGAAAAATGAGTGCGTGAAGCATTACAAAAATGAAAAATCTCTTATGCAATTATATTACAGTGACAAACTAGATTTGATGAATGAATGTAAATTGTTTGAGTATGATTTTTATGAGGTGAATTTTGGGAACGATTGGACAATGGTATTAATTAAGGAGCCGTGTTATGTGATTGACAAGAAAGTTTCTTATTCTGATAGTAGACTACTGATTAAGGAAATTTTGAGTGAAATGTATACAGATGACAAGAATATAAAGAAAGCTAGCTATAGAATTAATGGGATTATTGGTTCGGCATTAAGCCATAGAGAAACAATGACCAAAGAAGAAATCTACAATTTGTTGAATATAAAATTAAGACGAAGTGATATAGCGGAATTCGTATTCCATAGAAAGTTTGAAAAATTTATATATTCCAAATCAGTAGAAAAGAGTTTGTGAAAAACACCTAATGAATACGGAATTATTACGAATTATAAGATGCTGTTTGGGTATCCTGAGCCGGGGGATAATTTTGATGAACCTGTAATAGAACATTTGTAATGCTGCTTCGAAATTCAAAGTTATTTCAACTTGGCAAGAACAACAAGGTATAAAACTTGAAAATGAGCAGTTGAAAAGTTTGTAGTTGTTCGTTATAAAGAAAGGAAAATACTATGGAGAAAAAAATAGTAGGTCTTAACACTTACTTTAAATCTCTAGAATATGAAAATTTTGATGAGTATGAGTTTTCTGCGAGAATTTCATTATTGGATTATGATGCGGTTGTTATCAATGCAGAGTATTTGATAACATGTTATTCTACTTCTTATGATAGTTCTTATCAGAATAAACCTTGTCTTTCAGATTATAATTCTGCGCAAATAGTAGAAGATTTTAAAAAAATTGAAGGGCAAATAAAAGAGTTGTTGAAGCAAGGACGAAATGTATTTGTTTTAATGGGCAACAATGACAACTGTTACATATATACTGGGGAAAAACAGTATTCAGGAACAGGAAGAAATGCAAGACAAACAAATATTGTTAGAGAGTTTAATGCATATTCATTTTTGCCAATAAAATTGAATGTTACGGAGGTGGTTGGTGAGCGGATTGATATTTGTTGTTCATCTCCGTATAGGGATTTTTTTACTAATACAAGAACTTGCTATTATTATGCATCATACTTTTCTGTTGCAGAAAATAGTACAATATTAGGAAAAATAAAAGGCACTGATAAAGTGGTAGCAGCTGTTATTCCATATGGTAGTGGGAAAATAGTTTTACTTCCCCAAATTTATGAGGAAGAAGAATACAAGACAGAGGATGTATGGAAAGAAAACGGTAAAAAATATTTGGACAGTTTATTTGAACTTAACCGCCGCTTAAAAATAACTGATGAAGAGATGGATTTGCCCGGATGGGCCCAAAACATATATATATTAGATGAAAAGGTGAAGTTAAAAAAGCAGAATACAATAGAAAATAAGATTGCAAAATTGGAAAAGGAACTTGATAAAGAAAGAATAGCTGTTCAAGAGGTTCAGAAATATAAGTTATTGTTGACATCAAGTGGAACTACACTTGAGGAGATTGTAAAACAAGTACTTGATGAATTAGGATTCACTATCTTAGAAGCGGAAAAGGGTAGAAGTGATATAATTGCTAAATATGGAGAGGTTGCAATTGTCGCTGAAATTAAAGGAGTGACTAAAAGTGCTGCAGAAAAGCATGCTGCACAGCTTGAAAAATGGGTTGCTCAATATATTGAAGAAAATGAAGTCTCACCCAAAGGAATGCTAATTGTAAATGGGTTTTGCGATATGCCACTGAATGAACGTCTAGAAGATGTCTTTCCGCAACAAATGCTTAAATATTGTGTATCACGCGGGCATGTATTGCTTACATCAACACAATTACTTTGCCTATACATAGAGGTTTGTAAAAATCCAATATGTAAAGAGGAAAGAATTACAGAATTACTTTCGTGTGTAGGGAAATATGAAAGATATAGAGAGATAAAAGATTATTTAAAATGATATAGCATACTGGAAAAACAAGATGATATCTAATTGAATGGTGGCATCTTGTTTTTTATACAAATTGAGTATAATAGCCACAACAGAACATTATAATTTTAACAGAAAGGTTGATTGCCATGAACATCGCCGCATACTGTCGTGTATCCACAGATAAATCCGATCAGCTCAACAGTCTCGAGACTCAAAAAGAGTTCTTCTTAGAATATACCAAGCGCACCGGGGACAACCTTATTAAATTATATGCAGATGAAGGCATTTCCGGTACTAAAATCAAGAATCGTAAGGAATTTCAGCGTATGCTTGCAGATGCGGAAAAGGGCTTGTTCGATATGGTTGTAGTTAAGGATATTTCCCGTTTTGCTAGAAATACCGTTGATTTACTACAGAGTGTTCGCAAACTGAAATCTCTCGGTATTGAAACACAGTTCCTGACCGCCAACATGACTAGTATGGGCAACAGCGAATTCGTTCTAACAATCTTCGGTGCATTAGCGCAGGAGGAGAGTGCCAACACATCCAAGCGTATTAAATTTGGCAAGAAGATGAATGCGGAAAAGGGGCGTGTTCCTAACATCGTCTTTGGTTATGATAAGACGATTGGTGACTATTTTAAACTTTCTATCAATGAGAACGAGGCAAAAGCAATTCGTCAGATTTTTCAGTGGTATATCGAGGAAGGCTATGGCGGATCGAAGATTGCGAATATGCTCAATGAACGAGGTATCAAGACCAAGCGCGGTAATAACTGGAGCCAGAACGCTGTTTGCCGAATCCTGACCAATGAGATATACACGGGAAAGATTATCAACGGCAAAGAAGAGATTGCAGATTTTCTGACCGGTCAGAGAAAGGAAAAGGATGAATCAGAATGGCTTGTTACGATTCGACCGGAACTTCGGATTATTGAGGAAGAAGTCTTTGACAAAGCACAGGATATTTTAAAAGGTCGTCATGACTCCTTCAAAATTACGCATGAGCGACAGAGTAACAAATATTTATTCTCTACATTGATTAAATGCAAGGAGTGCGGGTGGTCTTTTCGCAGAACGGTTCGCCAATACAAGAATACTTATGTGCGTTGGGTGTGTTCCGGGCATAATGGGAAAGGTGCGGATAGCTGCCCGAATGCAGTGACGGTAGATGAGGAAGAATTGATTCAGGCACTACAGGAGTATTTTCAAGAGATTCTTAGTAAGAAGAAAAAAGTAATCAATTATGTGATTAAAGAATTTCAGCGGGTATATAAAGCAAAAGATGAAAATATTGAGTATGAAAAGCAGCTAAATGCAGAATTGAACAAACTTCACAAATCCCGTGAAAAATACATGGACATGTATACTGATGATTTGATTTCCAGAGAGGAATTGAATGAGAAAATCGGTGGGATGCGAAAAGAGATTGAACGGTTGGAGAATGAACTGAAAATGGTCTCTTATCATCTGACGAAAGGAGAACAACTGGAAGCAATTTTGAACAGTACATTCAAGCAACTGGAAGATATCACAGATGTTCATGAAATGACAAATGCACAGTTGAAACGCCTGATCAATAAAATTGAAGTAGACAAGGATGGCAATGTAGATATTTACCTGCATCTTATTGGTGATTTGGGATTGGATGAAACTGTTTTAATTGAAGGAGATAAAAACACTGAGGAAAAAGGAACTAAAAAGGTTCCAAATAGTTACAACCATACATAAGGATGTTACAGAACGTCTGGAAAAAATCAATGCATCTCTGGCAGCAGAGACAAGAAAAGTATTGGATGTCAATAAATCCGAGCGCCATATCCGCGGAGGGCTGGCGACGAAAGAAAAGTATTTACATATGCACGGGTAAAAAACGTATGCGTTGTACGTATTAATTTGAAACAAACAATCATTTCATGATTATGCACCACACAAGAAGTGTCAGCATTGAGAGAAAGGTAGAAAAAAGATCATTCGGGAGGCGTATGGATTTCCGAGCGGTCTTTTTTTGTGTTTTACAATGCACGTTTTTAGTGTGTATAAGCTAATGATAGAAGTAAATACAGGAAAACTATATATTTGAAAAAGATAATAGAAAAGGTAAAATATAATAGATGAAATGAAATGACAACTGAAAAAATGATGTCCAAATTTGACTTTGTTTTAAGATAATATTTTAAAAAATAAAAGGAACTTAAATTTTAAGAATATAATTTGAGTTTGTTTTTGAGATTAAGAATATTATTTGAGATCGTTGCATATAAGTAAAGAGGATGATAGAATAGAAAGAAATGGAGGAAGTTAAATGACAGAGGAAGAATTAATCGGAAAACTTGAAATGATTCAAAGAATGAAATCGGAATCAAATATTCTTGAATTAAAAAGTGCAGAAAAAGGATGCCCACAGCATTTGTATGATTCTTTGTCCAGTTTTTCAAATCAGGATGAGGGCGGAATCATTATTTTCGGAATTGATGAAAAGCAGGATTATAAAGAAGTAGGAGTTTATGACCCGCAGGACATACAAAAAAAGATAAATGAACAATGCCTGCAAATGGAGCCGATTGTCAGGCCGTTATTGACTGTTGTACAAAAAGATGGAAAGGCATTTGTTTCAGCTGAAATCCCGGGCGTTGATTTGACGGATAGACCAGTGTTTTATAAAGGAAAAGGATGTTTGAAAGGCTCTTATACGCGTGTGGGTGATAGTGATGAACCAATGACAGAATATGAGGTTTATAGTTACGAAGCGTACAGAAAGAAGTACCAAGATGATATTCGCAGAGTGCAAAGGGCAACATTATCGTCGCTAAATAAAGAAAAGTTAGCATTATATATTGACTTACTTAAAAGCGGAAAACCCAATTTATCGAACATGGATGACGAAAGTATTTATGAGTTGATGAGTGTGACTAGAAATAATGAGATAACATTGAGTGCAACGATGATTTTTAGTCCATATCCGCAAGCGTATTTTCCACAGCTGTGCATTACTGCAATTGCTGTACCAGGAACAGAGATTGGATGCATTGGCGATTCAGGAGAGAGATTTTTAGACAATCAACGAATTGAAGGCAGTATTTCAGAGATGCTTGATGAGGCAATTAGTTTTGTAAAAAGGAATATGAAGAATAAAACAATTATTAATCCAGAAACTGGAGTGCGCGAGGATCGGACAGATTATCCTATTACTGCAGTCAGGGAGGCAATTGTTAACGCATTGGTGCATCGCGATTATAGCATACATACAGAGGGTATGCCGATACAAATTATCATGTATGAAGACAGAATGGAGATAAAAAATCCAGGAGGTATATACGGAAGAATAAAAGTTGACCAGTTGGGTAAAATGCAGCCGGATACGAGAAATCCTGTATTGGCGTTAACATTAGAAACATTACGTATTACAGAAAATAGATATTCCGGAATACCGACAATTCGCAGAGAAATGGAAAAGTTTCATCTTAGAGAACCGGAGTTCGCAGACGAGAGAGGCAGTTTTACAGTGACATTTTATAAGGCAGGAAATATCAGTAAAGAGGAGCCAGAACCAGAAGAAGCAAACAATCTTTTGGTATTCTGTAGAACACCACGTACAAGAAAAGAAATATGTGAATATCTGGGACTATCTTCTGTTACTTATGCTATTCAGACACATGTTATGCCGTTGGTAGCAATTGGAAAGATTAAAATGACAAATCCTGAGAAGCCAAAGAGTCCAAAACAGTTGTTTTATAGTGAGTAGGTTTGATTTAGAAGAAAACTATGAGAAATCAAGATTATAAGAATAGGAGTGACAACGAATGAAAAACAAAAAATGGAAACAATTTGGAAAACTGACAGAACAATGTTATAGAAATATGATCGGAGCAGAGAAGGACAGTTCCTGTTGGGAAAAAGCATTTGAACTTTTGATGGAGATTGTCAGAGAAGAAAGACAGAAAGAACCGAACTGTTTTCAGGAAGTTTATATGCTGGATGAAGCGACAGATTATAAATATGATATTTCAGAATGGCTGGAAGATTGTCTGGATGAGACAGACATGAGAGAAGAGTATGAGGTACTTCTCGGTATGTGTGATACTTTGCTGAGTTTGTTTGCATGGCCAGACTACACAGGCTCTGATCTGAAATTCAGAAAAAGTTCTGTATTGGAGGCTCTTGGAAGAAATAATGAAGCAGTATCCTTTTGCTGTAAATGGTTTGAAAAGGAACTGGAGAATATTATGGCAGCGACAGCTTATGTCTATGCATTGATCGGGGCAAAAGAATATGAAGCAGCAGAAAAACTGATTCATCAGTTCATCATAGACGAATCAGAATGTCTTGAAGAAAATGAAATTATGTTCCGTGCCGCATCAAAGTATTATGGGGCAATCGGGGACAAAACCAAAAAGAAACAGTTAGATAAAGTGTTAAAAGAATACGAAGCTTATGTGGACAAAATGATGGAAGAAGAATGGTTAGGCAGTGACGAAGATGGCTGGGAGGATGAAGAACTTCCGTTTGATTAAGATGTGTGGATGATATATGTATTTGCCGGATGAATAAAATAGCGCTTGCATTTCTGTTATGCACGTGTATAATGAAATTATTGTTGAAAACAATCAATCATCACGCAGGTGATGTGGATAATTGAAAAAGATATATCATACGACTGTAAGGATTGAGACAGCCGGCAGGATGATATTGGAAAACGGGGTGCTCGCACAGGCGGGCTGAGAGTAAGCGGATGCTTTAACCCAGAACCTGATTTGGATAATGCCAACGTAGGGAGATAATGAATCACAAGTGTGTTTTTTGTGTGCAGGAATCTTTGGTTGGGTTCCTGCATTTTTTTATGTAATAGGATTCAGGTGCCAAAAGGTCTGCGTTTAAGCTTATAATATAAAATAACAGAGGCAAACACCATGAACATCACAAGAGAACAGTTAAAATTATACGCTGTCACAGACCGCAGCTGGCTTGGCAGCGAGACACTGTATGAACAGGTAGAGAAAGCGTTAAAAGGCGGCGTGACCTTAGTGCAGCTTCGGGAGAAAACTCTTGATGAGGCTGCTTTTGAGAAAGAAGGACAGGAGTTATTAGAACTTTGTCATCATTACAACGTACCGCTTATCATCAATGACAACGTGGAACTTGCAAAAAAAATCCATGCAGACGGAGTTCACATCGGACAGTCTGATATGGAGATAAAAAATGCAAGAGAGCTTCTTGGAGCAGATAAGATTATCGGCGTGACAGCAAAGACGATAGAGCAGGCAAAAGCAGCAGAAACTGCCGGAGCAGATTATCTTGGAAGCGGAGCTGTTTTTGGAACAAGCACGAAAACAGATGCAAAACCGATGGAATTAGATTTATTTCAGGAAATCTGTGAGAGTGTAACTATTCCGGTTGTTGCGATCGGAGGGATCAACGCAGACAATGTCCTTCGGCTGAAAGGCAGAAAGATGGCGGGAGCTGCAGTTGTCAGCGGCATTTTCGCATGTGAAGATATTGAAAAAGGAACAAAAGAATTACTTGAAAAAGTAGAGAGAATCATTTAATTAGGTAAGAACTGCAGAGCAGTTTTTATATACAGCGGCAGATTGGGGGCACCACCTTAGGTCGCTATACAAAATTAATGCAAAAGAAGGATTTTTCTTCGGAAAAACAAGGAGGATTTTATGTTTACAGCATTAACAATCGCTGGAAGTGATTCCAGTGGAGGCGCCGGCATCCAGGCAGATATTAAGACTATGACCGCAAACCGCGTTTACGCGATGAGTGCGATCACGGCTTTGACTGCCCAGAATACGACCGGCGTAACAGATATTATGGAGGTGACTCCAAAGTTTTTGGCAGAGCAGCTGGATAGTATTTTTACGGATATCAATCCGGATGCAATTAAGACCGGGATGGTTTCGTCAAGTGAACTGATCGAGACGATTGCGGACAAACTGACAGAATACCACGCAAAAAATATTGTAGTGGATCCTGTTATGGTGGCTACTAGCGGAGCAAGACTTATCAGCGAGGAAGCCATTGGAACATTGAAAAGTAAATTATTGCCTCTGGCAACTGTTATCACTCCAAATATCCCGGAAGCAGAAGTGCTTTCAGAGATGGAGATCAAAACAGAAGCAGATATGGAAAAAGCAGCAGAGACCATCTGTAACACCTTAGGTTGTGCAGTTTTATTAAAGGGTGGACATCAGTTAAATGATGCCAATGATCTTCTTTTCCAGAAGGGGAAAGAGCCGGTATGGTTCCACGGAAAAAGAATTGACAATCCAAATACCCATGGAACAGGTTGTACCTTGTCTTCCGCAATTGCATCAAATCTTGCAAAAGGAAGAGACTTGGAAACCTCTGTCAAGTATGCGAAAAACTATATTTCCGGCGCACTTGCCGATATGCTTGACCTTGGAAAAGGAAGCGGCCCTATGAATCATGCATTTGCAATCGAAGGAGAATATGAAAGATGAGTGAAAAAAGAACTTCCGTTTTTTCAAACGGTTTAATCTGGTTTGGGGCAGGAGTGTCTTTAGCTGAGATCCTGACCGGTACCTATTTCGCACCACTTGGTTTTGGAAGAGCAATGGCAGCAATTCTGCTCGGACACCTGATCGGCGGACTCATGATGTTTGCCGCAGGAATGATTGGGGCAAAAGAGCGGAAAAGTGCCATGGAAACTGTAAAAATGAGTTTCGGTGAGAAGGGAAGCCTTCTCTTTGCGGTATTAAATGTGCTGCAGCTTGTCGGCTGGACAGCTATTATGATCTATGATGGTGCACTCGCAGCAGATGGTCTGTTACATAGTGGTATATGGATCTGGGCAATTGTGATCGGAATTTTGATCATAGTGTGGATCTTTATCGGACTGACCAATCTTGGAAAGTTAAATACCGTTGCAATGACCGCACTTTTTGTATTGTCACTGGTACTTTTTAAGGTGATCTTCTTTAATACAGATTTTGTAATGCCGATCGCAGTAAGTGACGATATGATGACTTTTGGAGCTGCGGTAGAACTTGCAGTCGCAATGCCTCTTTCCTGGTTACCGCTTATCAGCGATTATACGAGAGAAGCAGAAAAACCATTCGCAGCAACCTTTACAAGTGTACTCGTATACAGCGTAGTCAGCATTTTTATGTACATGATCGGTATGGGAGCCGCTATTTTTACCGGCGAATACGATATCGCGCAGATTATGTTAAAGACAGGTCTTGGCGTTGTGGGATTACTGATCATTGTATTCTCAACCGTTACAACGACGTTCTTAGATGCTTATTCCGCAGGAGTTTCCTGTGTTTCCATTTCTTCTAAAATTCAGGAGAAATGGGCAGCAATCATTGTTACAGTGATCGGAACGATCGCAGCGATCGTTTATCCAATGGATAATATTACAAACTTCTTATATCTGATCGGATCTGTTTTTGCTCCGATGATCGCAGTGCAGATTGCAGATTACTTCATTTTGAAGAAAGCAGATTCTGAAAAAAATGCTTTCCAGTGGCGTAATCTGATCGTATGGCTTGCCGGATTTATTATTTACCGCATGTTAATGCACGTAGATACTCCGCTTGGAAATACTCTGCCGGATATGGTGATCACAGTCGTTCTCTGCCTGATTGTGGAAAAGGTTGCAGAAGCAATGCGAAAATGAGGACGAAAGAATGAAAAAATCTAACTTAAAGAAATTAACAGTCACAGCAATTTTAGCAGCAGTAGCCGTAGTGGGAAGCTTATTTTCCTTCCCGGTATTCGGTTCAAAATGTGCACCGGTACAGCATATGGTAAATATTTTATGTGCAGTTACCGTAGGTCCTTGGTGGGCACTGGCACAGGCATTTATCGCATCTTTGATCCGTAACTTATTAGGACTTGGAAGCCCGCTTGCGTTCCCGGGAAGTATGTGCGGTGCATTACTTGGCGGCCTGCTGTATAAATATGGAAAGAAACTTCCGTTTGCTTACATTGGAGAAGTAGTGGGAACCGGTATTCTCGGCGGAATGCTTTCTTATCCGGTTGCATATCTTGTGATGGGAAATACAGCAGCAACATTGTTTATGTTTGTAGTGCCATTCCTCATCAGTACCTGTGGAGGAACGATCATTGCGATCATTATCACGCTGCCGTTAAAAAAATCAGGTATGCTCGGAAAAATGAAGGACAGTCTGGAAGAGTAGATGAAAGTTTTCTGCGCACTCTTTAATTTCTTATAAAGGAAGAGAAAGATGCAAAGTAAGAAAGCCTGTCGGGATTTATGTCCCGGTAGGCTTTCTTTGCATGTGACATTATGAAAGGGTGTTCCCTTTTTTGCAACGGAGAATTCCAAGAAGCAGCAATACCGGAAAGATAATTCCTGCCAGAATACCCATTTTCAGGTTGTCTCCCAAAGAATCTGAAATCATTCCAACCAAGGTGGGACCTCCTGCACAACCCATATCTCCACCTAGTGCCAGTAATGCAAACATAGCTGTCCCACCTTTTGGCAAAGCTGCGGATGCTTTGCTGAATGTCCCTGGCCACATGATTCCTACTGAGAGCCCACAAACCGCACAGGCAATCAGATTTAATAACGGAGCCCGGAATAATGAAATCCCCAGATAGGATAAAATACATAGTAAACAACTATAAATCATAAAGTGATCTAAATTGATACGATCGCCATACTTGCCATAAAATAATCTTGAGGTTCCCATTAGAATCGCAAAAGCCATCGGTCCGGCTAAATCTCCTGCGGCTTTGGAAATTCCAAGTCCTTTTTCCGCAAAAGCCGAAGCCCATTGGCTTACTGCCTGTTCACTTGCCCCGGCACATATCATCATGATCAGTAAAATCCAAAAAACTTTCAGCCGGAACAATTCTTTTAATCCAAGACCGGTTTCGCCATCCTCAAGCAGAGGTGCAATTGGTACCTTTGCAAAAACAAAAGCATTTCCAATAGGAATGACTGCCCAGATAATAGCTAATATTTTCCAGTTATCTATACCCGCTGCATAGAAAAACAAAGTTGATAAAAGTACAACTCCGGCATGTCCCCAGCAATAAAAAGAATGGAGCAAGCTCATCGCTTTCTCTTTATTATCAGACGGGCAGGCCTCAACGACAGGACTGACCAGAACTTCCAGAAGTCCACCACCTATGGCATAAATCATTACTGCAATCAAAATTCCGATAAAGGGAACCGGTAAAATCTCAGGCAAAACTGTAAGAAGAAGTAATCCTGCCGCTGCAAGGGCATGAGCTGCGATCATGGATACCCGATAGCCTATTTTATCGATGAATCTGACAGAAAGAAGATCCACCAGTAATTGTATTCCAAAATTAAAAGTCACCAGTAAAGTGATCTGGGAAATCGGAACATGGTAGCTTTTCTGAAAAAATAAGAAAAGTAATGGTGTAAAATTGTTCACGACAGCCTGTACAATATAACCTACAAAACAGGCAGTGATCGTCTTATTATATTGGTTTTTCATTTGTCTTTATTCTCCTTTAACAAATGTGATTATATCGCAAAGATTGTGTGCAGTCATTGTACAAAATTGCATATTTATAGTACAATATGGTAAAAACTAGTATTTGCAAGGAAATACATTATGGACTATTTTAAGATAACTACAGATGAAACACTGCGGGAAACGGTTCAGCATGGCAGTGAACGTTATCCTTTTGCATATTATCCTGAGGATATCTGGCAATTTGATTTTCACCGTATCGACTGGCACTGGCATCATGAGCTGGAATTTCTTTATGTTGCAGAAGGCACTGCAATCTGCTTTATCGGTACAAGCAAAGTAGAACTGCATAAAGGCTGCGGCATATTTATTAATAGTGGTGTGTTACATTGTTTTGAAGCACGATCCAGCACATTTACGCCTAATATTGTTTTTGCACCAACTCTGCTGGCATCCGAAAACAGCCTTATTTATGAAAAATATATTCTGCCGGTGATAAATTCAGCAGTGGAATATCAGATTTTTGATCCAAACAGTACATCGGAAAGAAGTGCTTTACAGCTTATGTTACAGATTTTTGAACTACAGGAAAATGGGCAGGATAATGAAGTATGTACCATACAACTTCTGCTTCAGTTCTGGAATATATTGTTTAAAGATGGAGGCTGGAATTCTGATTCGGACAGCCTCCAGCGGCTAAATCATAATCAGGCAAGACTGCAAATTATGATGCAGTATATACATGAACACTATGCGGAAGAAATTACACTGGAAATGATTGCGGCATCGGCATCTATCAGCAAAAGCGGAGCGTTACATATTTTTCAATCCGGCATACATTGTTCGCCGGTAGCGTATCTGATTCAATACAGGCTGGCACAGGCTGCCAGACAACTTTATACTACTCAAAAATCGGTTGCCTCCATTGCAAATGAAACCGGATTTACAAGTGCCGGCTACTTTTGCCGGAAGTTCAGACAGTATTATAATAGGAGTCCAAAGGAATACAGAAAGAAAAAAACGGAAGAAAGTTCTTAAAGTTTGTTTTATAACTACACATTATAAAAAGCGTGTGTTATGATAAGGTCTGATGTGGAATAAGAAATAGATAATAAAAAAATGACAGAGAAAATCAGAACACTACATAAGAGAGACGAGGAATCATGAGTATTTCAGAAAAATATATAGCAGATCTTTATAACAAAATACAGGAAGAGCGACCGATCATCCACTGCATTACCAATGCCGTGACAGTGAATGACTGTGCAAATATTTTACTGGCAGCGGGGGCATCGCCGACAATGGCACACCATCCGCTTGAAGTGGAAGAAATCACCGCGGGTACGAAAGCACTTGTCTGCAATTTTGGTGCAATTGCTGATTATGAGGCGATGGAAAAGGCTGGAAGAGTGGCAGATGAATTAGGACATGCCATTGTCATTGATCCTGTCGGGGTATCCGGTTCGAGTTATCGGAGAGAAAAGTGCCAGACATTGATCGAAAACATCCATCCAACCTGTATCCGTGGAAATTATTCGGAAATCCGGGCACTGATGGAGCATTGCAGTACGGTGACAGGTGTGGATTCCGGCGATAAAAACCTGGACACAGAGGCGATGCGGCAGTATGCAGACAAATATCATCTGATCATGATCGCTTCAGGGGAAAAAGATATTATCACAGATGGAACCGCCATTTATATTTGTGAAAATGGGGATGCCAAAATGGCAAAGATCACAGGCAGCGGATGTATGTCTTCGGTTATGCTGGGGGCTTTTCTGGGAACAGAGCCTTCCGTGCAGAGTGCAGCAGCCTGTTGTGCGTTTGTTGGAATTGCAGGAGAACTTGCATCGGAAAAAACAGATGCATGTGGAGGTGGAACCATGACGTTCCGCAACTTTTTCATTGATGAAGTATCTTTGATGACACAGGAAAAAATGAGTAGATGTAAGGTGCACATATGATTACATTAAATGATTATCTATATTCCGGTGATACGGTTTTTAAAATATTAAAAAAGTACGCACATGATTTACAGGAGTCGGCAGTCTCAAATCAGAATGAAGTGGATCTGATACATTGCAGGTTTTTAATGCAGATTATGGATTTGCTCGAGCATAATGATTTCCTGACCGCACAGTCACAGAAAATCAGAGAATTTTATAAATATATGGCGAAAGAATATCCGTATCTTTCTTTTGCATTTAAGGGGCGGATCAAATCATTAATCCGTGCGGAAGCAAAGTTCAATGGATATGTGGTGGAATATATTTATGACTATTATGAAAAACATGCGACGTATCCATCTGTCGTAGAATTAGGAGAAAAACTGAATTGTTTTCGGGATCTCATTGCGTACCGGATTGTTATTTCCATGCCAAAATGTCATGTGAAGGACAAGAAAGAGCGGGAAAATCAGGAAATCAAATATTTGTACGAGATTGCAAATGTATTAAAAGATTTTCTGGAAGAACGTGGTTTTACAGCAGAACCCGCTGGTGGAGTAAAGAAAAGCACATCTGAATTGTTAAGAGAGGAAGTCCGTCCTTATTATCGTGATTATATAACAAACGTGGACCCGGATGGTTATCGTTCGCTTCATATTACTTTTTTTGATAACAGTGCAAAATGCTATATGGAGATGCAGCTTCGGACGAAACAAATGGATGATATCGCAGAAATTGGTCCGGCAAATCATCTAGGTTATGAGAAAAAGCAGGAGAGTGAACGCAGAAGAAGAGATGCGATTCCAAAAGGAGAGTGTATCTATTTTGACGAAGCGTATGAGCGCGGAATGCAATTGCAGCAGTTGGAACTCAAAGATCTTGATGTTAATATGTTTGCAGCGATAAATAACAGTCTGATCAATGATGGATGTGGGTTGTATCGGGGAAGATTGATTCTTCCATATGAACACTTGTCAAGATTTCAGAATGATCTGATTGATTAGGTTTTGTTAAACAGTTGCAGAGAAATTTCGATGTTCTGGAATATCTCAAAATGTATACAAAGAAATGCTTGAATTGAACAAAAAATTCGTGAAATTTAAACTATTATACGAAGAAAAAGAATATGCTATTATAATCACACGACGTGCAGCCGAACAGCGATCGCAGAGATTGTTGTCCGGCTGCATTTTTGTCTGTGAAAAATAAAGGAAAAGAGGAGAATAAAATTATGCCAAAAACAAAATTACAGGAAGTTGTTTTTACCATTTTGATGGTATTTGTCATGGTTTACGCCATGATCTGTTACAACATTGCACTGAATATGGGAGGAATGAGCAACATCGTATTCTTAAATGCATTTCATGAATTAGTGATCATGGGACCGATCGCATTTATTTTAGATTTCTTTTTATATGGAAGTCTTTCAAAAAAACTTGCATTCCGCATTGTGACACCGGGCGTTGATAAGCCAATCATGATTATTTTAGCAATTTCATCCATCACCGTATGTCTGATGTGTCCAACCATGAGCTTTTTTGCTACTTTATTATTTAAGAGTGCAGGAAAAGAATTTATTGCGGTCTGGTTTCAGACAACTGCTTTGAACTTTCCGATGGCATTTTTCTGGCAGATCTTTTTTGCAGGCCCGCTTGTGCGTGCTATATTCGGAATGATTTTCAAGGAAAAAGAACCACAGGTTATGAAAGAAGAAGCGGAATACTTAGAGGGCGGAGAAGCAAGATAATCCTTAAAAGGTAATACTATGTCCGGTATTTGGAAAAATAAGTGAGGCAGCGCAGTCAGTAACAAAAATGAAAACCCAAAACATATTCCATTTTTTTCGAAAATCTAGTGAAATATGATACCACCATTTTTGCAATATTTTTGAAAAAATGCAAACCCATAGAACGCCTGCAATGCCAAAACCTAACGCAGAAACCAGACAGATATACCCATGGAAATCAAGAAAATATCCGCTGTAATCCCAGTAACGTAAATTCCAGAAGAGATCAAGAAACCATCCAATCACAAGTTCTAGACCGGAGCCTAAAAGGGCAGAGAGGAAAAAGACAGTGACAGGGTTGTTTTTCTTATATTTTCCTGAAGAATCTGGCAATAATTCACGAGGGGATAATATAACCGAAAATAAAACTGCGCCAATCCCATAAACAGGCAGCCACGGACCGTAGAGAAAACCACGGTTTCGAAATGTTCCTTCTTTTACAAGGAAAATCAGAACCTCCCACACATAACCGCAGACAGAGCCTGTGAAAAAGAAAAAAATCATAAGTGAGAGAATATTTTGTATTGTATTCTGCTCCGGTTTGCAGAGTCTGGTAAAATCCGGAAGGTGTTTTTGCTTTTTCATGAAATAAGTATGCTGCCTGAGACGAAAATTATGTATGAAAAAAGAGACGGATATGAAATCAATAAGATGGTTCATCTGTATTTCCTAAAACAGAAAGAAGGATAATGAATTAGAAATAGAAATTAGAAGTGGAAATCAGAAAAATAAAAATCAGAATTGAAAATCATAAATGGAAACCAGATATGGAGATCAGGAGCAAAAATGATTGACAGAGAAAACAGATCAGCGTATGATAAGAAACACTAATTTTCAGAATATTTTAAATAATACAATGCACGCTTGCGAATATTCTGTTGAATAAAAACAGGTTTTGGGAGATGCTTTGTGAGACATCAGGAGGGAAAAGAATGGATTTACAATTAGTGAAAATGAGTGAAAAATTCAAACCACAGCTTTTGGATATGATGGATGAATGGACGAAAACCGGGGAAACCATTATTCCATGGGCAATCCGGAAAGTCGATTATCATGATTTTGATGCTTATCTGAAAAGTCTGGAAGAATCGGAGCCAAAAGAGGGATATGTGCCTGCATCCACTTTTTTCGCATATGACAGGGAACGCGATATTCTGGTTGGAGCAGTCGATATCAGACATTCCCTTAACGAAGCATTATTGTTAGATGGAGGCCATATCGGAGACGGTGTGCGTCCTTCGGAACGAAGGAAAGGATATGCAACAGCGATGATCGCATTAGCGTTAGACGAGTGCAGAAAGCTGGGAATTGAAAAGGTACTTATGGTATGTAATAAGGAAAATACCGGTTCAGCAAAAAGTATCCAGAACAACGGAGGAGTTCTGGAAAATGAGATAAACGTAGAAGGTGAGACGGTACAGCGTTACTGGATACAGCTGTAGAGGTTACAATCAACTTAAAAATTTGCGTGCCAATTAAGCAAAACTATGCTACAATGAAACGAGCGATAATTTCATTTGCAGATTCAGATAAAATGGAACTATCAAAAATGCTGTTCTGACAAAAATCAGGACATTACAGAAATGAAAATACAGGAGGACAAAGGGCTGACTATGGAAAATATTTTTTCCCAGGAAAAAGTAATCGTCATCGACTTCGGCGGTCAGTACAACCAGTTGGTTGCAAGACGTGTCAGAGAATGTAACGTTTACTGTGAAATCTATTCCTATCGAACAGACATCGAGCAGATCAAAGCCATGAATCCAAAGGGAATCATTTTGACCGGAGGACCAAACAGCTGCTACGAGCCGGATTCACCAACCTATACCAAAGAATTATTTGAACTTGGCATTCCGGTTTTGGGACTTTGCTATGGTGCACAGTTAATGATGCACGTGTTAGGAGGCAAAGTTGAGAAGGCACCGGTGCGTGAGTATGGTAAAACAGAAGTAATGGTGGATACAACTTCTCCATTATTTGGAAATGTTGCACCGACGACCATCTGCTGGATGAGCCACTTTGATTATATTTCAAAACCAGCACCAGGTTTTAATATTGTTGCACACACGGCAGATTGCCCGGTTGCAGCAGCAGAAAACAGAGAGAAAAATTTATATGCGATCCAGTTCCACCCGGAAGTACTGCACACCGAAGAGGGAAGCAAAATGCTCCACAACTTCGTAAGAGGCGTGTGTGGATGCGCCGGAACATGGAGAATGGATTCTTTCGTTGAGAGTACGATTAAGGATATCCGAGAAAAAGTCGGTGATGGAAAAGTACTTCTTGCATTATCCGGCGGTGTAGATTCCTCTGTTGCAGCAGGACTTTTATCCAGAGCCATTGGAAAGCAGCTCACCTGCGTATTCGTTGACCACGGTCTTCTCCGCAAAAATGAGGGAGATGAAGTCGAGAGCGTATTCGGACCAAATGGTCAGTTCGATTTAAACTTCATCCGTGTCAATGCACAGGAGAGATACTACAACAAACTTGCAGGCGTTACAGAGCCTGAACAGAAACGTAAAATCATCGGAGAGGAATTCATCCGTGTATTTGAAGAGGAAGCAAAGAAAATTGGAGCTGTTGATTTCCTTGCACAGGGAACCATCTATCCAGACGTAGTGGAAAGTGGTCTTGGCGGTGAATCCGCAGTGATCAAATCCCACCACAACGTAGGAGGACTTCCTGATTTCGTTGATTTCAAAGAGATCATTGAGCCACTCCGCAACCTGTTCAAAGACGAAGTCCGCAAAGCAGGTCTTGAACTTGGCATTCCGGAAAATCTTGTTTTCCGTCAGCCATTCCCAGGTCCTGGACTTGGAATCCGTATCATCGGTGAAGTGAATGCAGACAAAGTCCGCATTGTACAGGATGCCGATTACATCTACCGCGATGAGGTGGACAAGGCAGTTGCCGCTTACAAAAAAGAGCACGGCAAGAACCCATCCTGGATGCCAAACCAGTACTTTGCAGCCCTTACCAACATGCGTTCCGTTGGTGTTATGGGTGATGAGAGAACTTACGACTACGCAGTTGCACTGCGTGCAGTCAATACGGTTGATTTCATGACAGCCGAGTCTGCCGAGATTCCGTTTGCAGTACTTCAGACGGTTATGAGCAGAATTATCAATGAGGTGCGTGGGGTGAATAGAGTATTCTATGATCTGACGAGTAAACCACCGGGAACGATTGAGTTTGAATAAATCGAGTTGCTTAAAAAAGCCAGTGTTTATGCGGGTTTCAGCGATTTCGATTAGTCTTTTGATAACAAATTGATAACAGTCATAGCAAGTGCCATTATTCTTGTTATCCAGTGGTTTATGGGTAACGGAACAATTAACAGGTGGCTTGCAGACTAAAGTTCGGAGCTTGGCTCTGAACAAATTCCATATTATAAACTAAGCCCTTAGCTGTGGTTAATAACCATAGTTAAGGGCTTTTTTGTCGTTGCCAAAGCATCTGTAGGGAGCTGCCAGTGGCAGGTCCTGTAGGTGCTTATTTATCTTTCAAGTGGTCTTTGAATGCTTCCACGAGAGCGTCACTTAATTCCTGTGATGGAACTTTTGCCCAACGCTGTGTGGTGTCGAACTCTGGATAATGGTAACGCCAGTTATCGTATTCTTCTCTGTTGATTTCTTCGGAAGATAGCTTGTCTGCCTGTTCTTTCCAAGCATACAGCATTTTGAGGAGTTCATATGCTTCTCTGCCTTTGTCCTTGTTGACCTTTAAGCATACCTCTCCGTCTGCTTCACTGACAGTAAGACCGTAAATATCTTCAAGGGTAAACAGAGTGTGCATAAGACCGATATAGCTGTCTATGTCAGGAACATCAAGAGCCTGTGGAGAAACATCAAGCACCTGTGCCAATGCATTTGTAAGGTCTGCTTTCGGTTTGCGTGTACCAGTTTCGTACTGTGCCAAACGCACATCAGCACTCTTTTCTGGAAAACCGATTGCTGTACCGAGATACTTTTGTGTCATACCACGCATTAGTCTGAAAAAATGTATTCTTTCGCTGATAGCCATAATGATACGCTCCTTTTATATTTAGTGAAATAAGTATAGCAGAAATGTTTAGTGGAAGTCAAGAAAAACCGAAACAAAAATGTTTAATATTTTCTTTGCAACCACTTGACAATAGCAAATATGTTTAGTAAAATAAATTACGAATTAAACAAATATGCTTAATGCGACAACTGAATGACCGTCCGAAAAGCCAAACCGCCAAGACCTCGTCGGAGCAAGTTCCGTATCGTTCGCTTGTGTGCAAGCACAAAAGCTCATTCGCTGCACTGCTCCTCCTCTTCCCCAAAAGTCTCCGACTTTTCGGGAACCCCTATACGAGCGAGCGCCTGATGTACTGCGGTGCATTGGGACAGCACAGCGCCTGCCGACAAGCAGGAGTGCCTGTTGGAACTTTAACACGGAGAAAGCGGCAAGCAAAAAATTATTTTAAGAAAGGAAGAAAAAGGATATGGAAAACAGATTTATCCGAGCCGAAGATGTGGCTCAGGAACTAAACGTATCAAAACCTTATGCATATAAACTCATCAGACAATTAAATGAGGAATTGAAAGCAAAGGGCTTTATTACGATTGCAGGGCGTGTAAATCGCCAGTATTTTTACGAAAGGCTCTACGGAGCAGGAAAGGGGGAAATGTAAATGCCGGTATTTAAGAATGAAGATAACGGTACTTGGTATGTGATGGCAAGGTATGTGAACTGGAAAGGGGAACGCAAGCAGAAATGCAAGCGTGGCTTTGCTACCAAACGAGAAGCACAGGAATGGGAAAGAATGTTCAAATTGCAGACTTCTTCAGACCTTGATATGAGTTTTGAAGCCTTTACGGAGCTTTATATCAATGATGTGAAGAACCGTTTGAAGGAAAACACGTGGCTTACCAAAGAGCATATCATACGCACAAAGATACTTCCGTATTTCGGGAAACTGAAAATCAGCGAGATTTCCACAAAGGAGATTATTACTTGGCAGAATGAAATGCTTGCCTATCGTGATGAGAAGAAAAAGCCTTATTCACAGACGTATCTGAAAACGCTGCACAATCAGTTGTCCGCCATTTTCAATCACGCTGTCCGCTACTATGAACTGCGTTCCAATCCTGCGGCAAAGGTGGGAAATATGGGACGTGAGGAACACAAGGAAATGCTGTTCTGGACAAAGGAAGAATACAAGAAATTCTCTTTTGAGATGATGGACAAGCCTGTTTCCTTTTATGCGTTTGAAATGCTTTACTGGTGCGGTATCCGAGAGGGCGAGCTGTTAGCTTTGACTCCGGCAGATTTCAACTTTGATAAGGAAACAGTCACAATCAATAAATCCTATCAGCGTTTGAAAGGGCAGGATGTGATTACTTCTCCGAAAACGAAAAAGAGCAACCGCACGATTAAAATGCCGAAGTTTCTGTGTGAGGAAATGAAAGAATATCTCGGTATGCTTTACGGATTGAAGAAGAAAGACCGTATCTTTACGGTGACGAAAAGCTATCTTCATCACGAGATGGACAGAGGGGCAAAGGCGGCAGGCGTGAAGCGTATCCGCATTCACGATCTCCGTCACAGCCACATTTCACTCTTGATTGATATGGGCTTTTCTGCGGTGGCGATTGCTGACCGAGTTGGTCACGAAAGTATTGATATTACTTATCAGTACGCACACCTCTTTCCGTCAAAGCAGATTGAGATGGCAGAAAAATTAGATGATTTAGGGAAAGGAGATTTTGAAAATGTCAGCTAAGAACAGAGATAACAAAAATCGTTGGAGGAATATCACAGTAGGGTTTCGAGTATCGCCCGAAGAAAACGAACTCATTAACAGAGCTGTAGCTCTATCAGGATTGCCAAAACAGGAGTATTGTTACCGCCGTTGCTTAAATCAGGATGTGGTGGTACAGGGCAATCCGAGAGTGTATAAGGCGTTGAAAACGGAATTTGCCACAGTCCTTGCGGAACTGAAAAGGATTGAAGCAGGAAAAGGTGTGGATGATGAACTGCTGAGTGTAATAGAACTGATTTCCATTATTCTCGGCGGTTTGAAAGGAGAGGATGCGAATGGAGAATAAAAAAGAAATGACTATTCCAAATGTATCTGCGGCAACAGATGCGGAACAGTCACTTTCCAAATGTACTGACAATAGTATAGTCAATCAGGATACGGATTTCAAGGGGTACGAGCAATCTTTTGAAGAAATGCAAAGGGAAATACTCAGACAGTTAGACCCTTCCTATCTGAAAACAGTATCAATGACAACGCTGTATGATACGGTGTTTGAGGTTCAGACACCACTTATCGACGGTCTGCTCCAAAGGGGAACTTACCTTTTCGTAGGTTCCCCGAAAGTGGGAAAGAGCTTTATGATGGCACAGCTTGCCTATCATATCAGCACAGGCACACCGCTTTGGGAGTATAAGGTGCGTAAGGCAACGGTGCTTTATTTTGCCCTTGAAGATGATTACCCACGTTTGCAGAAGCGATTGTTTCAGATGTTCGGTGCAAAGGAGACAGGCAATCTGTATTTCGCAACGGAATGTAAAACGGTCAATGGCGGACTGGAAGAACAGATAAGAGGGTTTATGAGGGAACACCCAGACACAGGCTTGATTATCATAGACACCTTAAAGCGTGTGCGTGAAGCAGGCGGAGCAGATTACAGCTACGCAAGTGATTATGATGTTGTGGCAAGGCTGAAAGCGTTGGCAGACAGTTACAAGGTTTCAATGCTTATTGTTCATCATACACGCAAACAAAAATCGGAAGATATATTCGATATGATTTCAGGCACGAATGGTCTGATGGGTGCGGCAGACGGTGCATTTGTTCTCAGTAAGGACAAGCGTACTTCCAACAATGCCACACTTGATGTTGCTGGCAGAGACCAGCAGGATATGAAAATCCATCTTGTAAGGGACAGCGAGCGATTGGTGTGGAACTTTGCAAAATCGGAAACGGAGATGTGGAAAGAACCGCCCGAACCTCTGCTTGAGAAGATAGCGGATACGCTCTTTTCGGAAAGTGACAGATGGGAAGGAACTGCTTCGGAACTTTGCGAAAGGCTTGCGGTGGATATAAAGCCGAATGTACTTTCTTTAAGGCTCAGTATCAACGCAAGCAGGCTGTTTCGTGATTACGGTATCCGTTATCAGAACAGCCGCACACACGACGGAAGAAAGGTTTCACTTTGGAAAGAAACCGAGCAGACGGCGTGACAAACGGTGTCAAAGGTGTCAATGTTTTTGAGAGCAGCACGCTGTGAAAAACATTGTCACCATCGTCACACTTTGACACCGGATAAAGTTTAGGGGAGTGTGCAGAGAGTGCCTTTTCAAAGGCGGCTCTTTGGTCTCGCCTGCTGGCTCGGTCGGTTCGCAGGCGTGTGTGCCACCGGCACACGCTCACCCCTCGGAGAGCCTTCGGAGAACGCAAAACCTGTTTACAGGTCGCATTTTTGATGGGTGTACCCGTCAAAAGTGCTTTTGCGTTACTTTTGACAAAAGTAACAAAACCTGAGAATGTTGAAATTTACAGATGGGAGATGAAAAAATGCAGAGAACGATAAGTGCAATGGTCGGTAAAGGCTCGGTCAATCACAATAGCCGAAAGTTCCGAGCAGAAAATGTAGACGGAACTCGTACTCATCTCAATATCGACTACTGCAATGAAAATATAAAGACAGTTTATCACGAATTGTTTGATGAAGCATTGGAAAGATACAATGCCAAGCAGATAAGGTCAGACCGAAAGATAAAAGATTATTATGAAAAAATCCGAAGTTCCAAGCAGGAAAAACCGTTCCACGAAATCATTTTACAGGTGGGCGGTAAGGGAAATATGAACGCCGATACGGAAAACGGAGAACTGGCAAAGCAGATTTTAGATGAATACTATCAGGGTTTTCAGGAGCGAAATCCACAGCTTCGGGTGTTCTCGGCTCATCTGCATATGGATGAAGCTACACCACATCTGCACATAGATTTTGTACCTTTTACCACAGGCAGCAAGCGTGGACTTGATACAAGAGTGTCACTAAAGCAGGCTCTTGCAACGCAAGGTTTTAAGGGCGGCAGTCGTGGCGATACGGAGTGGTCGCAATGGATACAGTCCGAAAAAGAACAGCTTGCGGCGGTGATGGAACGTTATGGGATTGAGTGGGAACATTTAGGCACACACGAAAAACATCTTTCTGTTTTGGATTATAAAAAGCAGGAAAGAGAAAAAGAAGTGGCGGCATTAGGTGCGAAAATCGAGCAGAAACAGATTGAATTTGATGTGTTGTCGGAACGAGTATTGAACTATGATAAGGCAAAAGACGAGCTGTCAAATCTTGAAATAGAGCTTGATACTGCACCGAAATATCAGTTGCCAGAACCAGAGAAATTTATGACTGCAAAGGCATATAAAACCAAAATGGCAGAGCCGGTTGTAAGGAAATTGAAGCAACTTGTCAAAACGGTGCTTGCCCGCTGCTTTGAGGGGTGGGACAACTATCATAGGCTGAATACAGCGAATGCACAGTTATACCGCACCAATCAGCGTTTGGAGAAAGTCAATGAAAGATTGACCGAAGAAAACAAAATCCTAAAAGCAGAAAATAAAGATTACAGCCTGCTCCGTAAGGTTTTTGGTCGCAAACAGATAGATGATTTGTTGGAGCAGGCAAGAACAGTTAAAGGTCGCAAGCGTGATAATACACGATCACGATAGACAAAAATCACAGGAGGAAAAGGAAAATGACAAAGACAATTTTTGAAGAAATGGGCGGAACTTATAGACAGGTGGGTGATTATTTATTGCCGAACATCACAGTACCAGCCGAAGAAGAAATAGAGCCGATTGGTTTATGGGGGAAACGACATGCAAGGCATTTAAAGGAACACTATAAAGTGTTATATATGAACCTGCTGACAAGCGGAAAGCTGCATAGTTATCTTGCAGAAGTCGATAAGCAAGCAGAGGATATGTTTCTTCGACTGGTAAAGGAATATGCCGACAGACAAGATGTGACGGAACAATTAAAGAAAGATAATCCCTACGAATGGATTGGAAGAATGAATAATATTCAGGCTTGTGTGAGGGAAGTTGTAGGAACGGAGTTGATTTACACATAAGCGTTTTACGGTATGGTGCTCCTGCGTTTGCTGGAGTGCTGTGGTTGTGGTTGTAAAGAGGTTGTGAAAGATTGAATTTCGTAATGGTTGGATGTATAATTAGGAAGTGAAAATTTTAATTTGCACTTCCATAAGGTGAAATGTATTGACACAAAAAATACAGTATGATAGTATTGCCATTAGAAGAAAGAAAGGCACATTTTGTGTAAGGTGAGGAAATGATTAATAGATAATTTGATTTAAGTAAGACACATATAGTTATTGAGCCTGTAGAGAATAGGTTTGTTTTGTGTACGCTTAAGTTGGATTATCGCAAGAGGCATTTCCTTTGTTTTCCTTTTGGAAAAGAAATAAGGGTCTATTTAGCGAGTCTATTTTTGCGTATGCAAAAAAGACTCGTTTTTGTGTGTTCAAAATAATAATTGGCTCAGACTTCGAAAAGGAGAAACTTTAATGTTGCAGATAAAAAAATTAAATTTAACACATAAAAAAGACCTGAGAATAATTCTTAATGATTTCAACCTTGTGCTAAATGATGGAGATAAGGCAGTTATTATTGGAGAAGAGGGAAATGGGAAATCGACATTAATGAAGTGGATATACAATCCGTCGCTTGTAGAAAACTATATAGAAGCAGATGGGGAAAGGATAATGGGACACGAACGTCTTGGTTATCTTCCGCAGGAGATGCTCGATGAAGATAAGGAAAAAACAATATACGAATATTTTTCTGAAGAGGAAATATTCTGGGAGAAAACGCCTAAAGAATTGTCTGTTATTGCGGGAAAATTTGGAATGAAAAATGATTTTTTCTACAGTAACCAGACAATGGGTAGTCTTTCAGGAGGCGAAAAAGTCAAGACACAACTTATGAGGCTTTTCATTCGCGATGTTTCTGTGCTGTTGTTGGACGAACCTTCCAATGACATCGACATTGCGACGCTTACATTACTGGAAAAAATCATAAATGACTGGAAGCACATTGTGCTTTTTATTTCACACGATGAAACGCTGATAGAGCGTACTGCCAACATGGTGATACATATCGAGCAGATTATACGAAAAACAAAGGCGAGATATACCGTGGCAAAGCTTCCCTATAGACGCTATGTGGAAGAACGGCTTCATAAATTTGAAATCCAAAAACAGCGGGCACTGAGTGACCGTAGGGAGAAAAAGATTCGCGATGAAAAATATCAAAGAGTTATGCAGAGTGTACAAGGTGCATTAAGAAGTTGTACCAGACAAGCACCGTCTGTTGCCAAAAACTTAAAGGACAAAATGCATACGGTTAAGGCAATGGAACGAAGATTTGAAAAAGAAGATGAAAATATGACTCAGATGCCGGAACAGGAAGAAGCAATCTTTGTCAAATTAGGGGATGAAAACTCACACATTCCCGCAGGAAAAACGGTCATAGAATATGAACTTTCAAAGCTTGTGACTCCGGATGGCAAAAGAATTTTAGCAGAAGGAATTCATTTAAAAATAAAAGGTTCAGAAAAAATCTGTATGATAGGAGCCAACGGGGCAGGAAAAACGACTCTTCTAAAAAAGATAGCGGAAGAACTCCTAAATCGGAATGACATTAAAGCAGAATATATGCCTCAAACTTATGAAGACCTGCTGGATTTGGATGTTACACCGGTTGATTACCTTGATAAAACAGGAGATAAAGAAGAGCGTACAAGAATTAGAACATACCTTGGTTCACTTAAATACACACCAGATGAAATGGAGCATCCGATTCGGGAGTTATCAGGCGGACAAAAGGCGAAAGTGCTTCTCTTGAGGATGAGCTTAAGTGGTGCAAATGTTCTTATTCTGGATGAACCGACAAGAAATTTTTCACCATTGTCCGGTCCGGTAATAAGAAAAATGCTCCGAGAATTTCCGGGGGCTGTCATTAGCATTTCTCACGATAGAAAGTATATTGAAGAGGTGTGCGATAAAATATATCAGCTAAATCCTAATGGATTACAGCTAATTGGTGATTGATAACAAAAAGGATGAAAGACTGACAAATTTCAGGCTTTTAGTGAGTTGGAAAGCATACAAAGATTTGAATTTGGAGGATAGATTATGGTACGTACAGAAGATGCATGTGAAATTATAAAATATGCTTTGCAAAACGAAATTAAAGTATATTTAGATGGCGGATGGGGTGTTGATGCACTTCTTAAAAGAGAATCAAGAATACACAATGATATTGATTTGTTTGTTGAACTGAAACATTATCATGATTATATTTATGTGATTAAGCAGCATGGATTTGAGGAAGTAAATACTGATTATACAACGGATGGTCATACTGTCTGGAAAGATGATAAACAAAGAATCATTGATTTACATTGTTTTGAATTTACAGATGACGGAATTGTTTATGAGGGAGATATATTTCCATCAAAAACTTTTTCCGGTATTGGAAAAGTTGGAGATATAACTGTTTCTTGTATTGAACCATTGAGTCAGGTAATGCTTCATTTGGGATATGAACACGATAAAAATGATGTGCATGATGTGATGCTGTTGTGTGAAACATTTCAAATAGCAATACCAGATGAATATAAGGAAAAGTAAAATTTCAGTTTTGTGTTGAATCTCTAAGCAAAATAGCTTATAATTTGACATGCTACATATAGTTATTATCCACAGTTATCGAGTAGGTGTTATCAATGCCGATAACAAAATGATAACATTAGCTCGTATAGGCAGGATAATATGGATATATCAAATAATCAAAAGAACGAGAAACATTACAGAGAATAATTCCTAAACAAAAAGCGTTAGTCTTTGTAGAGTTTGAATAGTTGGAGCAGAGCTTCAAAGCCTTTATTTTCAAGGGTTTTGAGGCTCTTTTCTTTTAGAATTGCATTTTGATTGCATTTTTTTATTCAACTGCTCTGTGATAGATTGCTGTATGCTGATTGCTGGTGTAATCGGCAACACTGGTTGTTGCCGGAGTATAAGTGAGAACGCCAGTTAATTTTTTGGCAACTTCCACGTTGGTGTTGGGATATAAATGTCCATAGGTTCCTAACGTGGTCTGTATCTTTTCATGCCCCAGACGTTCTTTAATCAATAAAGGATTTTCTCCCATACTGATGAGCAGGGAAGCATGGGAATGTCTGAGTGCATGAATTTTGATACGGTGTACGCCTGCCAATCCAGCAAGTTTTTCTAATGCCCGTGGGAGGGTGTGCTTACTGGTGGGAATCCCATTATAGCTTAGTACAAGGTCACAGTCCTTTAAAACCTTTTGCTGTACTTCCTGCCATGCTTTTAATTCTTTAATGGTATCTGTGTCAATATAGATAGTGCGAATACTGGCTTGTGTCTTTGGTTCCACAAATTTGTATTCGTCTATTGTTTTATAGTACAGCGTTTTCGTTATACTTAAAAGTCCGGTTTCAAAGTTGATATCCGACCATTGCAGGGCTGCGGCTTCTCCGATTCTCATTCCAGTCATAAACAGGAGCCAGTATGAAATGAAAAGGTAATGTTCGTAATAATCGCCCTTGTAGAGTAGGGAAATTACCTTTTGAAATTCATCCAGTGTCCAAAAATCCACTTTTGTTTTCTTGCTCTTGATGTTTCCTATCATTCGTGACGGATTTTTCTTTGCAAGACCGAGAACAACTGCTCTGTCAAAGGCAATGGAGAGCATACCCTGTACAATACGGATATAGTTTGGACTAAATTCTTTTGCGAGTTCAAGCTGCCAGTTTTGGACGTTAATGGGTTCTATCTCATCCACCGTCATTTTGTAAAAGTATGAAAAATGTTTCTGAATGGTAGAACGGCGGTTCAGATAGGTACTTTCCTTTACCTGTGTTTTATACCAAGGTAGGTAAGTCTCTTCAATGAACTGCTGAAAGGATAGCTGCTGTTTCTTTTCTGTCAATTCCTCTGTGGATGTAAGCATAAGCTTTGAATATGCTTCTCTGGCTTCCTTTTTTGTCTTGAATCCGCTTTTGTATTTCTGAATCTGTTTTCCGGTAATCGGGTGGAAACCTAAGTTTGCTCTAAAATAATAAGTTCCGTTTTCTGCTTTCTTAATAGGGTCTTTTGCCATGATTTCACTCCTTACATAAATGTGCAAGAAGTACAATCAGTTTGATTTATCAGTAAAAGTAATCCCTAACAATTCTTCCACAGCTTCTCTGGGAACCCTGTCCAGTTTGCGTGACTGATAGTAGGTATGCCCTTTTGAAATCATAAGTTTTTTTGCTTCTCTTATGATGTCTGCTGCGAATGAAGTCCCATAACCCAGTTCTATTAAGTCTTTTTTTGTTACTGTAATCATATTCCTCCTTTCCATAGACCAGATATGGAACCCTCAATATCTGTCTATATTATATCAGATTTTGTGGCAAAAGTAATATTAAGATTGTATTTCCTGCGAATAGTTATTTGATTTTGAATGAAAAATTCTAATTCAAAATAGTATATAAGCAAGCCGAGCAGCTTTCGCTAAAGCTCATGGGAATCTCACCCCTGCATGGTTCTCATCCAGCCGTACCCTTTGCCAGCGGTGCTACATCATCACACGGACTAAGGCTGTACGGAAGTATCATTATCACAATAGAAAGGTCATGGCGGCAGCTCTGCGGTAAGCTGCTTATGGAACGCTGGCAGGAATCGCTATCTGGTTTCATCCCTCCTTTGGTGGGTCACGGCGTGCCAGCCCAACGGCTCTCTTTCTATCGAAACGTATTCGGCTGCTTTATGCTGCGTTGATTAGACGCTTTCTTTTTCAAGGAACAATCCGGCTTTGTCAGCCTGTTAAAATGCACTGGTGATAATGCACTTTAATAGGCTGGCAAGCTCTGTCTGGGAAGCATGGGCTTGTCCATGCTTCCACAGGAGAGCGTTATTTTTACTTTGGTTCCCTGATTTCAAAAGATAAAATCTTTGCAATCAGACGTGTTTCCATCCGGCGGCGTAGGGTTTCATCTACAACCATGAGAGTATTGCCATATTCGTCTTTCATGGGACGCATGGAACGGCTGGCAATAAAACCGCTGTAATGGCGTACAATCTGGTTGACTGCTTCAATATCACCGTCCGCAGCCCTTACAATTACAGGAAACGGAATCATAGGGTGCTTTGCTGTCATGCTTCTTCCTCCATAAATTTTTTGATAAATTCCAGTCCGGCGTGTCTTCTTCTCTGGATGGTAGAACGGTTGACTTCCAGAATTTTTGAAATTTCCGTATCGTCAAATCCGAGGAAATAATATCTCAGGATAACGTCACGTTTCTTTCCATCCAGATTTTCTAATGCTTCTGCTAATAGGCTGTTTTCAATGCGGACAGTAAATCCATCCATTTCAAAAGTATGGAAATGGGAGGGATAGGTGTCTTCGGAAGAAAACAGATTGACGGTGTAATCGTCCATATCACAGAACAGGGTTTCCCGTTTACACTGTCTGGACAACGCTTTGAGATAGTCTTTGCGTTCATCCTCCATAGCGACTTTACAGATATAATCAAACTGGTTCTCTATGGTTGTCTGAAATTCAGATGGCTTCATCATTGCTCACCCCCTTTCCAGCCTTGAAAGGGAGCGAGTTGATAGGAATTTCTGCTTCTTTCCCCCTTTTCGCTCTTAGTCCCGACAGGACAGGGGGTGCAGTTGCGTTTTGAGAAGAAAAATTTAAAAACTTTTTCTTCCAACTAAAAAAGCACGCAAACAGACGATATTTCTGCTTGTGTGCTTCGATAGTTCTTACTATGTATTGTGAAAAACCATATTGCAGGTCAGACTTTTCTAGCGTAGGTGGATGGCTTTTTTTAACGGTTTACCGAATGTAGATATATTTAAGAAAATATTTTGCATAGCGGCTTCCTCCTGTAAGCCGCCGGAGCCTAAAAAAAGCTGACTTTAATACAACCTCCATGTGTTCTGGAAAAAAGAAAGACGGCGGCTTTTATTAAACCGTCGTCTGGAAAGGCTTATGTGATTTTGACGCAAGAAAAGTGTACTGCCAAATAACGGTTTTTTTTATTTCCGTTTCAGCAGCATAGTTTTATCTTTGGTACACATAATAGGAACTGTACAACTGTACAATACGTTTTTCTATACCTGTCACTATTATAACAGGAACAGTAAAATGTACAGAGGTGGTGTATTATGCGTAAAAAAGAAGATAAATATGATTTCAGGGCTTTGGGGCTTGCCATAAAAGAAGCCCGTAAAAAACAGGGTTTGACCCGTGAACAGGTGGGAGCAATGATTGAGATTGACCCACGTTATTTAACCAATATTGAGAACAAAGGGCAGCATCCCAGCTTACAGGTGCTTTACGACCTTGTATCTCTGCTGAATGTATCAGTGGATGAGTTTTTCTTGCCTGCCAGCAGTCAGGTGAAAAGTACCAAACGCAGGCAGTTAGAAAACAAAATAGACAATTTCACAGACGCTGACCTTGTTATTATGGAAAGCGTCGCAGATGGTATTGTCAAATCTAAGGAAGTGGGGGAAATGTAAATCCTCCACTTTTGTTTATAATTGCAGTGATATTAGAATTGATACTCTGCAATATTTTTGAAATCATTGTTCAACACATAATATACCTTATTTTTAGCAACGGAATATACAAAAGAAACTCTGGTTGCCCAAAGTCCTTCCTGACGTACTGACCTAAGTACATCAAAGGCGTTGGAAATAGAGAAGTTTTCTCCATATCCTTGCAGTAAATCCTTTGCCTTTTCATATCTGTTATCCCCAGATAAAACATATGGATTAGTCAATTCTGGTTTTAGAATGGAGTAATTTGTTATTAAGGAATATTTTTCTTTTTCCAAACGATACCCAATCCCCGGTTCAATAATGAGAACACGCCCAGTTCTATCCGAAAACATAGCCTGCATAGTAGTGTCAGGAGCATAAGTAATTTTCTTTTTTTTCACTATTTCCAATGAATCGTCAAAAGAGAGATTGCCTTTTATAAAGTTTTCTGTCAAATCAGCTATTGTATAGCATGATTCATTACCGCAAAATTGTGCATTGTCATTTCCATGTACATACAACAATGTGCCAACATTCCCATTTCTATTGATTCCATGAAAAGAGTGGTACTTATTATCGGACATTTTTATCCCTATAAAAAAACGGTCCTTTTCGGCAATTACAGTATGTTCCCATTCAGAAAGGTCAATATCAAAATTGAACCCAACAATGGTTTCTTTTCCATTATACACAAATCTTGTACACATATTTGTATTTCCTTTCGTAAACTAATTTTAATAGCATAAAAACTAATTACATTAGTAATTTTAAATATTATAAGACTGTTTGTCAATACAAGAGTTCATTTTTTCTAACCAAATTATTGACTTCATTAATTTGATTACTTAAAATGAAGTAAATGATGTGTAGAAAGAGGAAAATGAATATGCGAGTTACAAAAGCCGAAGTTATAAAAACTGCTTCTGATATGGCTGATAGAAATGGACTTCATAATGTTTCTTTGAAAGCTATTGCTGAAAATTTAGGGATTCGTACCCCCTCCTTATATAATCATATAGGAAGTTTGGATGAACTTCTTAGGGAGATAGCACATAGTGGTATGCGTACTATGAATGAAAAAATGATTCGTGCAGTAATCGGTAAGACAGGGGATTCAGCATTAAAATTAGTGGCAGTTGAATATCTTAATTATATGATTGAACATCCCGGTGTTTATGAAATAATTCAATGGGCTAGTTGGAATGGAACAGAGGAAACAGCAATCATTTTTAATGATTATCTATCTTTACTTAAAACACTTATTTGCTCATGTGGCTTTAATCCAGATAAGACCACTGAAATTTTGAACATGGTAACAGGTATGCTTCATGGTTATACAACTTTACAATTAAGATATGCTTTTTCTAATCCTGATAAAGTAAGAAAAGAATTATCCGAAGCAATTGACACACTACTATTGGGAGCTAATCAAAAATATAAAGACTAATGATAAATTTTAAAAAGAAATACTTTATAAGAGAAACGTGCAAATCTCAAATGAGAAATGCACGTTTTTCTATAACTATTTCACAATCTTCCAGTTTTCCCCGTTCTTTTCCAGCACAAGGTCAAACTGCGATACCTGTGTTGTCATGGTCTGGTTATCCAGATATTTCACTGCAAGGGAAGCTGTCACCTGATTTCCGTTTCGATTGTAAACTGGATTCACCAGTTCCGAGAAAATGTATTCTTTCCCCACAGGTTTCAGCACGCCCTCATTCACATAATAGGTCAGCTCCTTTGCGGTTGCCGTAGGGTACAGCTTGAAAAAGGTAGTGAGAAATTCGTTGATTTCCTCTGTGGTGATGGAATCCACCGTACCGTCACTTTGTACCGCTTTGGGAGTGTAACCGGATTTTACGGGAACACTGGTAATGGTTGGATTCTGGATAATCGTCAGGTTTCCAGAGCCGTCCACATAGACGGTCACCTGATAAGCGGAACGGACAGTTTTAACGGATTCTCCCTCTGTGATATGCTGTTCCACCGTATAGGTCACTTGATAATGCTGCTCCTTTTCTTCTGTGATTTCCCATATCTGAAAATCAGTCAGGGCAGACGATACGGGGATGTCCTTTCGGACAGTATCTACATTCAGGGCTTGCAGTTCTCCGGTGAGATACCCTTTTAAAGCATTTGTCCGGTTATCAATGGAAGCGGCAGACTGTTCCCATGAATAGTAGACTTCTGCGAAATTCTCCACAAAGTTTTCTATCTTGTGGGTGTCGAGGATGGTTTCTTCAATTACTTTGGTTTCATGGACAGTATGAATGTCTATCGCCGTGAAATTCTTATAGACGGCAAACAGGAAGCTCACTGCCAGCAGCACCCACAGGGCAATCACAGTTTTTTTGTGGGTATTGACTTTGTAAACTTTCAGTTTCTTTTCTTTCTGCTTTTTCTGGTTATCCTCTTTTCTAATCTGAATCATATCGGTTCATCCTTTCTTATTGTTTGATTCGTCCGGCTCCGGCAAAGTGCTGTTGCCAGTAGGAGCCTGTCAGGTCTGCATAACCAATGGGATTTCCGGCATGGTACATCCGGTTATTTCCCACATACAGTCCCACATGGGTGATGTAGGTTCCGGCGTTGTAGGTGGAGTGGAAAAAGACCAAATCCCCTGCTTTTGCTTCGGACAGGGGGATGTGCTGCGTTACATTGTACTGTTCCTGTGCTGTCCGTGGCAGGGCGATTCCTGCCTTGCCATAGCACCACTGCACCAGTCCCGAACAGTCAAAGGAAGTGGAGGGAGAATCACCCCCGTACACATACGTCCATCCCTCATACTTTAAGGCTTCCTCCATGATAGCCTGCACCGTTTCATCATCAAACTGTGCCACGGTCAGGTATTGCGATACCAAGAGGACATAGAACATATTTCCGTAGGAATACCGCCAGCCTCCGTTTTTCTCTACCGCAACAGGGTTGGTGTAGGTGACTTTCTTTCCGCCGGATTTGTCCCTTGCGAAGCTCTCTGCCAGTTCAAAGGTGTATTTTTTTCCGTGTCCTGCCACATAGTCTAGGAAACCGCCGCCGTAATTATAGGATTGAATCACGCTGTTTAAGTCACAGCCCTTTGTTTCTGCCGCTGCGAGCAGTTCCGAGAAATATTTACAGCCCTGTTTGATGGATTCCTCTGTACTAAGGGAGTTCGGGGGAAGCCCCAGAGATTCCGAGGACTGCATAACGTCTTCCAGCGTGCCGCCGGATTCCACCTGAATGATGGCGAGCAGCACATTTAAGTATTCCTCTATGCCATATTCCTTTGCATACTTTTCCAGCATAGGTTTATGGGCGAGGACTTCCTGTGATACGCTCACGCCCCCATAGATAAGGTTTCCGCCGCTTCCGCCGTCTTCCTCATCCGAGAAGACAATCACCACCAAAAGGAGCAGGGAGAACATCATCACGAACACGCCGGAACAGGCAAAGAAAAGGTGTCTTAACTTCATGGTTTCTCCCCTTTCTTTTGTTTGGCAGCCGTTTTTACCGTTTTTGTCCACTCCTTTCTGGCTGTGGTACGCCGGATGGTAAAGTTCGATTCTTTTACCACAGGGGCAGCCCGTTTTACTTCCGGTATCACAGGAGCCGTATCGTTTTGGACAGGTCTTGCCGGACGGGGAGCAGCAAGGGTGATGGTTGGAGTTGTCTTTTGTCTTTCCTCTGGTTTGTCTGGGGAAATCGGAGGGAGTATCTGGCGTTCTGTCCTTACAGGCGGTGTTTGTTCATGGTGGATGGAAGCTGCTTTTACCACCGGAACCGAAGCCCGTTCCGCCACAGTTCCCCCATAAGAAACCTGTCCCCGTTCCCTGATGGATGGGGAAGCTGGCTGCATGGCTGGTTTTCCTGCATGAGTGGTATCTGCATGATGTCGAAAATCCTCTGGCTGTTTTGCAGTAACAGGGCGTTCATGGACAGGAGCTGCCCCTTTGGGTGCTTCGGAAGCTCTTTGTTGCGGTTGTTTTGCCTGTTCCAGTTCCGCCCTGCGTTCTGCAATGGTCTGTCTGCGGCTTTCTGCCTGTGCGTTTCGCTGTTCGGCTCTGGCAGTTCGGGTCTGGGTCACGTTGGAAGTAAAATCCCGTACTCCCTCTGATACCTGTGTTTTCCCGTGGTAAAGGGCGTACTTTGCATTGACGGGCAAATCCTTTGCCTGTTCCCGAAGCTGTCCGGCAGTATCGGCTATCTTATCTTTGGTATCTGCCGCCGCACCTACCGCAGAACCAGCCCGTTTCCATACGGATTCCTTTTCCAGTGCTGCCTGTCCGTCTGGTCTGCTGTGGTCTGTCTGTGTCCGTTTGGAAGAGCCGGAGTGGGAAGCATTTCTCTGGTCTGAGCCAGCCTGTTTTCCTGCGTGGTATGCAGCCGTTCTAGCCCCAAGAGCCGCCACGGAACGTCCTAACTTATGCTGTAAACGGTGCATATGGGCGTACATGAGCATACGGGGTCTTCGCATGATACGGCTTCCCATACTTTGAGAATCGCCGCTCTGTAAGGAGAACATCCCCATTAAATCTCCCAGCTTGAAATAGATTCCGGCAAAAGTCACTATCTGCAAGAACGCCGTCAGGAAGAACGGATATTCCCCAGACAGGTTGTAGAGCATGGTGGAAATGCTGAACGCTACCGTGATAATCAGAGTGATTCCGGCTCTGGTAAGGATGGTGTTGAACAGTTTCGTAATGGCACGCTTTGACATTCCCTCAAAAGAGGGAACCATGCTAAGGAGGAAGCTCACAGGCAGGAACATGGCATAGATGATAAAAAGCACCTGTGAAAAAATCATTATCCCCGTGAGCAGGAATACAAAAACGGAGATACCGATATTGAACATAAACAGGAAGAAGACGGTTCCCAAGCGGTTGATGGTCTTTGTGATGGTAAGGTTGGTATTTTCCCTGTCTTCGATTTCCACCACCACGATTTCTTCCCTGTCCTGCCCGTTGTTTTCGTTTGGGCTGGTTGAGAGCAGGAGTTCCACACGGTCAGCCCCAATACTTTCCATATCCGAGTTGCCGTATTGCAGCAGGAGCCACGGCTGCTTGACCTGAATGGAAAACAGGCTGTCCCGTATCAAATCCACGCTGTCTTTTCCTTGACTTTCCGAGTTCGGCAGCACAATCTTTGTACCAAGGGTCAGGCTGGCATTGCTGATGTCTGCGGAAAATTCATTGATTTTCCCGATATAATCAGGGGCATAGGCGATAAAGGCAGCGGACAGCACGAACACCACCACGAAATTGACAACGGCATGGATGGCTTTTGTGGTTTCCCGTTTGATAAGCCCTGTGTAGGCAACGTAAAGCCCCACCACCAGAATGAGAATCAGCAGGAACCCGATATAAAATCCCTCCGAGGACAAGCCGCCTGTGGTAACGCCTGCAAGGGTCTGCATATTTTTCCCAATGGAATCCGCCGTAGAGGAAATGAAGTCCAGCGAGTAGGCTTCCTGAATCAGATACCCCGTGGCGTTGGAAAGGTACAGGCTGATTGTCCAGATAAAATTTGTGATGGCATACAGCCCGTACATCACCTGTTTTCCGATACCGTCCAGCCAGTTCCACGGGAGCCAGTCCCATCCGCTGTCCACATAAAAATCAAGCTGGTAGTTGTCCAGAGGATATTTGCTGTATTCGTTGGCAGCGTCCACCGTATCATCCACCAGTCCGGCAGCATGGGCGGCTGTGCCGAAGACTGCAAGCAGCAGGAGGATGAGCAGGAGTGCCAGAAGTACCCTGCCAATCACTTTTCCTGCTATTTTCCAAGATAACCCCTTTTTGGCTGAATAGGGAACAGGGAGTTGCTGCCCGTTGGAAGTTCTATGTATCACCATCATTCCACCTCTTTTCTTACGGGCGGTCTGGTATCAAAGGCATGGAACAGGTCTTCAAAGATAGGATGGAACTGTATGACTCCCACACGCCCGTATAAATCACTGATAAGGCACTGTCCGTTTTCCAAGTCACGGAGCCGCTTCTGGTTGTTTTCATCTTCGGAATCCACCCCGAAAAAGGCAAGGGTCTTCTTGATTTCGTTGATGTCTGTGGAACGGAACGCAAATTTCAAGCCCAGATTGTTTTTCAGCTTTTCATCCAGCAAATCGTCCGTGTTCTGGGTGACAAAGTAAACGCCTGCGTTCATGGCACGTCCGGCACGAACCAGCTTCATGGAGAGTGTCTTGCCCTGTGCCACCTGTAAGAAGCTCCATGCTTCATCCAAATCCACAATCTTAAACACGCTGCGGTCGGTATGGATGAAGTCGAGGGCAAAGGTGCTGATTACAATGAGCATTGCCACGGAAAGTAGCTCCATTGTGGTGTATTCTTCAAACGAGGTTTCCTTATCCGGCAGCACCAAATCCGCCACTTGAATGATGTTGAGTTGCTTTTCAAGGCTGATGGACTGTGTGACATCCCCATCCGAAAAGAGCAGGTGTGCAAAGTCATAGTCCGTAAAGGATTCGATATGGTCGGCTATGCTGGTGCTGATGGTGGTTCCCTCCGCCCGAAGTTCTTCAATCACCTTGAAAAGCCCCCGTTCCTCACTGTTTGTTACCGCACGGATGGCTTTCCGAAGAACAGGGAACTTCTCTCCGTCACGGCTGGAAATGCCTGTTAAAAAAGTCAGGATGTCGATTGCCAGTGATTCGGAATCCTTTGGGTTCTCCATAATCACATACGGGTCAAGTAAGCCCCTGTTCTGTTCCTCCGAAGTCAGGTTTACGATATTGATTTCATGGGCGATTTCCGGCAGGGTTTCTTTCCACCGTCCCCGTTCTGCTTTCGGGTCAACAATGAGAGCCTGTGCCCCAAATAATACGGAATAATAGACAATCATGTTGTTGCTGAATGATTTTCCACCGCCGAGGGAGCCGACAAAAGCGGCAGCAAGGGCGTTAGTGACGGAGCCTTTTACTCCTTGACTGGCAAGGGCAGGCTTTAAGTACACGTTTCTTCCCGTATCAAGGCTGTACCCGATATAAATGCCCTCCGGTTCCCCCAACATCTGGGTTGCCCCGAAGCCAAGACCAGCGAGGAAGTCGCTGGTGACATACTGGATGTAATCGTTCAGATACCGCTTGCTGGCAGGGAGAAATTCCCCATGCAGCCCCAGCATATCTCCAAAGGGGCGAACCAGCTTCACGTTCAAATCGTCATAAAAATCTTTCACCTCATTGCAGCGGCGTTTCAGTTCTTCCAAGTCGGGAGCCGTCACACGCACCACATAGGACAGCTTATACATAGATTCCTTGCTCTGGTCTAAGGTGGATTCCAGCTCATTTACGCTGTCTAAAGCGTCCACCACGTTTGTACTGGTTTCACTGTCATTCTGCCATGCGTGGTTGTCCAAATCTTTCAGCTCTTTTTTCTTGTTCCGCACCGTGGAGAGGGCTTTCCGGTTTGTCACAATCTCCACATTCATAGAGGTATCAATGGGAAAAGTGAATTGCTGCTGCTGATAGTAAAAGATTTCCGAGGATGGGAAGTCCAGTTCCCCTACAATGCTGTTGATAGTAAAGTAGGCGGCATAAACTGTCCCGTCTTCCTGTTCGATTTTCAGATACCGCTGGTTTTCCTCTATCAGACAACGGGTGGGTTTGATGAGGTCATAGTATTTCACCAGCGTTTCCTCCTGAAACCGTTTCTTCGGAAGATAATACTCATAATCTTCGTAGGCGGTTCCGGTCTGCCCGTATAAATGCTCAATCAGATAGCCAAAATCGTCCTTGTTAAGCCGCCGGACTTTGAAGCGGCGTGAGATTTTACTTTCCAGCAGCTTTTCCATCTTCTGAAACCGCCAGATTTCTTCATTGCTCATGGAAACAAAATCTCCCATGAGTTTGTGGTTGACTTCATGGAGAAAATCGGAAACGGCGGTCTTTGCTTCCCTGCGAAACTGCTTCATGGTGACTTCCTGCTCATTGACAAGCAGCTTGAAGCCGATAAAAAAGCGGTAGTCCACCTGATTTTCCCCTATCATGGAAATCAGGGCTTCGGTCTGTGCGTCAATCTTTGCACAGGCAATATCTTTTAACTTGCCTGTTACTTCCTGTTTGGAGCGTTCCTGTGCTGCCCGTATGCTGGATTCGGTGCTGATTTGCAGGGCGTGAATCTTCCCGTCCCTGTTCTGGGCGATAAGCTGCCGGAACGAATCGTGTACCTGATATTTCTGTTCAGGGCTTAAAAAGGAATAGTTGTAGGGAAGCAGCTCATAGTAAGCGAAGCACTCCCCGTCATGGTTGAACACAAGGTTATTTTCGATATATTTAATCGGATATGCCATAAATATCACTCCTTACTGCCGTGATGGGCTGTGCTGGATATTCCTTTTCCAGCTTCACGGGCTTTCCTGCATAGGTCAGTTTCGGGCGTACCAGATATGCCAGTACGGATTTCAGGAAGCCGTAAGGCTTCTTCCCGTCAAAGGTCTTCTGGCACATGAACCAAGTGAGGGCAAAAGGTACGCCGAAATATTTTAAAAATGCCCCGTCAATGAATGAAAGGGGAGGGAGGTTCCCCAAGAGCATAACTGCAAACACCGATACCACGAACCACGCCATCTGTGTGAACGTGATGGGGAATGGCAGCTTAAAATCATTGATGGAATAGAGTACCTTTTCCACCGACCAGATACTGGTATAGCTTCGTATTTTCTTCATGTTGTCCGTCCTTTCTAAAAGATGGGGACAGCAAAAGAGCCGCCCCTGAATAAAAAATCCGCCTGTATTTCCTGAAAGAGATACAGACGGGTCTACCGTAAGATTTCATATACGCCGTGGTTCGTGACAACAAAGGTTCCCTCCAATTCCATGTCACGCCCATAGGCTGCATAGTCGATATAGTTTTGTAAGTGTGCCGGAAGTTCTCCAAGCTGTCCGCTTTCTTCCAGATAGTAGCGAGCCACATCCGCCATATCGTCACAGCCGGAATGGCAGATAATATCGTCTTCATGCTCACAGAGTTCTTCGATACTGCCAAAGTAGGATTGCAGCTCTGATAGTTCCTCCTGAATGTACTCCGGTAAGTCCTCCACCATTTCACACAGGCGGTTGACTTCCTCAATGGGGGTATATTCGTCAATCTCAAAGGGTAGTTCATAGTCATGGATGGCGTATTCCTCATATTCATCATTCAAACTGATACGTTCCTTGACTTCCTCAAAATCCACAGGCGGCGTGAACCATGCCCCTACCAGTTCGCCCTCATTGTATTTTCCTAAGTTGGCAATGTAAATCCGCATTTCTTCCAAGTTCCTCCACCTCCTTTTAGCGGTAATAAAAGATACCATTGTCCGTAAACAGATAGTTTTCGCTGGTTTCCAGCTCCCGACCAATGGAAGCGTAGTCGATATGGTTCAACAGGTCTGGATGTACTTCTCCAAATATCTGTACCTCCTGCACCAGATAACGGGCGAGGGATTCCCCGTCCTGAACCGGATAGCAGCGTATCTGGTCTTTGTGGTCGATAAATTCCGTAAAGCTGGAAAACCACCGCTTTTGTACCACATCCATTTCATAATAGAGGGGCGTTCCCTGCATTTCCTGTACCATCCGGCAAAGGGCGTTGATTTCCCAGAGCCTTGTGTTGCCCTCCAACGGAAACGGCAGCTCATAGTCTTCAATTTCGATTTCTTCCTCACTCTGAACGCCAAGACGTTCCTTGACTTCCTCAAAATCCACGGGACAGGAAAACCATGCCCCAGGGTACTCCTCAAAATCCTCATGGTAAAACCGTGTGGTGTTCAGGATGTAGATTCTCATTTTCTCAATTAGTATCACGTCCTTTCTTAGAACAAAAATGGCAACTAACTTTGTTTGTCAGTTGCCATTTTTCTAATAAAATATTCGCTTTAATTCTTCATCACTATTGATTTTTTTAATTACCCAAGGTTGTAAAAAATAATTGATTTGTGGGTCTAACATACTTACTAAATGAGTTTGTCCGGCAGGGGTTAATATTTGTAAATGTTGAAGTTCTATTACTAATCCATTGTTCATGGGTAATGGCAGGGTGTGAGTTGGTTCACGTAAAAACTCCCGAATGATTGTCACCTGTTCTGGTGTCATATTTTTCAAATATTTAATCTGAGCAGTTCCTAATCTCTTTGAAGCATACTTGTCATAAAAGAAATGAAAAATTTTAGATAGTAATAAAACTATTAGTAAGGCTGTGGAAATCACAAAAACAATGCCTATTGTAAAACCATATTTTTCTCGAAAATTTATAATATAAAACTTTTGGGCTAACTTTTGAGGCAATAATAATAATGTACCACTGGCAATAGATAAAGCTCCTAAAATGTTCGGTGGTAATTTCAAAAAATCAATAAAATCCTTCATACATTTCCTCCGCTTTCAATTACTATATAAAGAAATTATACCACCATTCTTAGTTTATCTCAATTATCATACACTATCATATTACATCTTCTTTCTTTTGGGGAGTTACGCTCCCCAAGCCCCTAGTGGACTTCCGCCATGAAGCAATCAGAGCTTGCTCCATAACGGAAGTGTAAAATGGGTTTTTCTATGCACCGATAATCTTATTGAACAGTTCCAGTAAGATGTCCTTTACACCGTCCGCATTGAAGACCAGCCCAACCGCTACAAGGGAAACTACCAGAAAACCGATAAGTTTGGAAAATTCCCTCTTAAATCCGAGGTACAGTCCAATTACCACGATTGCCAGCAGCACAAGGGACTGGGCGTTGGATAAAAACCAGTTGTAAAGATTCTGTCCGAAATTCATAAAAGCTCCTTTCTTTCCTGTAAGAGTTCTTAGGTTCCAAAATTGCCGCCGTTAAAGCACCACCTCTTTTGCAGCGGCGGCTTGCTGCTTCAGGATTTTTTCGTGCTTCTCCGTCAGCTTTGCATGGGTGATGATGTCATGGACAATCTGGGTGTGGTTCATCTTATCCAGACGGAGAGCCAGCTTTAATGTGGGTGCTACCTGATGGGAGAGCCAGTGCAGGGTGCGTTCAAAGGAATAGGGTTCCGGTTTGGTTGTCAGTTTCAGGCTTCCCCTGTGTTCCCCAATGAACCACGCCCATTCCTCACTGATACGCCAGTCAGAACGGGGTTTCGTATCGTCCTTGTCCACGAACCGGACATAGCGGTTGATGATTTGAAAGGCTGTCCGTTCTGGATTGTCATGTTCTAACAGGTCACGGATGGCGTAAAAGGCACGCTCATTTTTCAGCCGGATTTCAAAGCGGTTCTTTACCTCTGCGTCCGCAATGGGAATATCATGCTTTTTGTACTGCTCATAGTCCTTTTCGTAAATGCAGAAGTACACCTCACTTTGGAGGGAGCCGATATACAGGGTGTTCCCCATACATTCTTTTTCCTCACGCCGTACCAGTTCGCCGCTGCGGTAGCTTTTGAAGCTGCGGAAGACCGAGATACATTCCTCATTCCGGCACTTCTCTGTCAGATGGGGAATGTTCAGGATTCCCGTTTTGTCATTGATGGCGAGGTCAAGCCGCTTCATCACGCCGTCCTCCATGAGAACATCCATGAAAAACTCATACCAGCTCCGTTCCTGTGCCAGCAGATAGCTTTCAAACTGGCGGCAGCCACGCCCTTTCAGTTCCAGCAGCACCCCTTTTTCCAGTTCCGGTGATACCAGAACGAAAATATCCCCCAGATAGTAATGCTCTGTGTAAGAGTAGAAACCGTAGTCTTCATGGATAAAGTAGGGGAGCTTTAGCCGCAGCACGTCTTCCACGATATGCTTCACATCCGTAGTGGGAAAGCGAATCCGCACATAGTCAAAGAGCATTTCAAGGGGAGCGTCTGGGTTGAATCGTTCCAGAGCTTCCGTGATGGCTTCCTGTAATACTTCGGACGGGTGAGCCTTGCCTGTTTCAATGTCGCTCAGGTACGGACGGGTGATTCCGGCAGCTAGGGCAAGTTTCTGTTGTGAGATACCGTAACTTTCCCGTTTTTCTTTGATGTCCCGTACCCATGTTTCTTCATTCAGTGAAAATCCCTCCTGTCTAAAAAAGCGTATGTCAACTTTCAGAGCCTTGTTGACACACGCCGGATATGGGAAAATCCCTTGTGTACCATGGGATTCTGCCCTGTTGTTTGGTTGTTGCCTGTCGATTTGTACCCCTCTGTTAGATACGAGGGGTTTATGCTGGCGTGCCTTGCGGCACACCAGCCACAGCAGGTCAGTCCGCTTCTGCGGCTTTCGCTTCGCACGCCGCCTGCACTCCCTGCCTGCTGTCTGTCAGTTTTTTTATTTCTTTGAGGAAATCGTGTCCTTTTTGTACAAGGGGCGTGTAAAACTCCGAGATAACGCTAGTTCCCACATCCACATAGCCACGCCCCTTTATCTGCTTTAGGAAGAAGTCCTTTGTGGTTTCCCCGAACATCATCCCATAGCCCATTTCCGACATCCGCCCCAGAGCCACACGGAAATTGAACTGGTCACGGATTCCGTCCCCCAGATACTTTGCGTCCGGACGCTGGCAGGCGAGAATCAGGAAGAAGCCAGCCTGCCGCCCAAGCATAACGATTTGTTTTAACTTGTTGAGGACAGCGGCGTTTTCTTTTGTGCCGAGCATTTCCATAAATGCCACATATTCATCAAAGATAAGGAAATTTGCCGGAAGCCCCAAGTAAGCGTAGTTTTCCCCTGTCCGGTAATTCTCCATGAGCTTCATGTCTTCGCTGCGTTTCATCATTTCCTCATAGAAACGGTCAATGCAGGAAAGCATATCCTCCTTTTTGTAGTACACATCCGGCATAACCGCCTGTAAATCCGCAAGGTCGGCGTTTTTGGGGTCTAACACGAACAGGATGGCGTTGGTGCGGAGCAGGGCTTCAATAAGGGTTAGGATAAAGTAGGTCTTTCCACCGCCGGTTCCTCCGGCAATGAGCATATGGGGGAGCTTATCATACTCCCACCAGACATTTTCCATAAGCCGAAGCCTGCCGTCCTTTGCCTGTACATCCTCAATGGAAATACGGTTGGCAATGGTATCATAAAGCAGGGTGTATTCCACATAGGAATCTTTTAATTCCTTATCCGTCAGCTCACAGTACAAGCCGCTTTCCAGCTTTTTCTCCAAGTTTAAAAGCTGCTCCTGATATTTCCCCAAGGTGATTTCCACACGGATATGGAGCAAGCCCTGTTTCATCCGGTAGTAGATTTTTGGAAAGTAAGTGATGGCTTCTTTGGAACGGCTGGAAGACAAGTCCTTGAAAAAAGTGTCTTCCTTTCTCTGTTCCGATTCATACCACTTGTTTTCCAACACCATCCTTGCCAGCTTTTGGCGGTGGATGAGCTGTTTTACTTCGTCCCTGCGGTATCGCCAGAACAGAAGAACTGCTGCAAGACACACCAGCCCTGCCACGCCCATACTGAATAACAGGTAAGGGATATTTACATCCTGTATTATCTGGGAAAGGGACACTTCCTGCCAGTTGGTTCCGGCAATCTGCCGGATATGAAACAGCAGGACAACCAGCAGGAAGACAGGGAACAGGGCGGCAAGGGCAGTATGGAACACAAGGTCTTTATCCGTGGGGCGGATACGTTTTCCACGGGGGAAAAGCTGTTTCATGAGAACAATCCTCCTTTCGTTTTTTTATGTTCCTGTTATTTTACAGGGGGAGCGTCTTTCTTCGGTGGCTGCGGATTCATGGCAGCCCCTTTTTTCAGGACAATATCCTCTGCCTTGATGTACCAGTCCACCTCTGCCCCCTGAAAGGTAGCTGTTGCCACGGTATCTGCCACAGGATTGATAAGTTCTACCTCTGCGTTATAATCGAACTCTTTTAACGGCACGCTGGCAGGGACGGAAACCTGAATCATACGCCCCTGTCCTCTGGATTTTAAGTCATAGGTACGCTCCTTGATTTCTTCTGATACCGAGCCGTCTTCATTCTGGAGGTGAACCTCACGGCGGAGGGCAGAAAATTTCAATGCCCCGAATGTTGCTTCCTTGTCAATCACGATTCCGTTTGCTAATCTCATAGTCTGATGTCCTCCTTTTCCTTATGCTTTTACCATATCGTCAGCGTGTAAAATGTAGTTGGTAAAGCCCCTTGTGCCGATTTTATAGCCCTCTGCGGTAATACGGGGATTGACGAGCTTTACACGTTCCTCAAAGTCAAAATGTTTCTCTCCGGCTTCGGCAGGGAGGATAACCACAATATCATCCGCCCTCTGTACGTCTGAATAAAGGTTGAAGCTGCGAGAGAGTACCGCTATGCGTCCGTTGATTCTTCTCTGTTCTGTTTTGTCTTCTCCGGCAAACTCCAAGTTGCCGAATGTTTTTTCCATGTTGGGGATAACAAATTTTAATTCCATATAGATGTACCTGTCCTTTCTGAATGTTGTGTTTGATGGTAGGTTTCGGGTTCCGGTCTGGAAGCCGGAGGGGAACGCTCCGGCGGTGGTGATTTCTTCGTGGTATCACATCCTTTCTGGGGCTATTGAAGAAATTACAGGGTTGTGATATTATCTAGGTGTTAAAAATTAAATAGTCATGGTTAGGATTGTTAGCTTGTGTTTTCTCATGTAGCTCTGTCATGTACTCCCAACAACTTAAAAGTAGATTTCAGTGGAGATTTATAATATCAGGAGGTACGCTTATGACAATAATAACAACTGTAAAAAGCATTATGGTGGGCGACGGAATTTCTGGGAATTTTTGCTAAAATGTGCAGGGGCAATGGAAAAAATTACGGCTGGCATGACATGAAGAATCCGGGAGGGTCAAATCTCCAATTCCCATCGGGGCTGTTTTCAGCCCCATTTAATTTTGAAACAAAAAATAGACGCTCATTGTTGAACGTCTATTTTTGGATGATATTGAGGTTTGCTGGTCTATCTTATAAAATCTGAATGTACTTCGATTGCATTTTTATTGCATTTTTTATTTTTTTTCACATAGATTTTAGTGGTTGATAGTTCCTGAAAATGCCTTAAAATCAATGATTTTCACTTATATAGCATACTGTCTGTCTGGAGTTTGAATAAAAAGGTTATTCCTGGGGCAAAGCTTTTATCCTCATTTGGGGCAAAACCTTTAGCCTGTGAACTGAATGAAATTTGTGGCAAAACACGAAGCAAATATGTATAAGAGAACGACTTTGTTGGTTCGGAGTTCCTTCCGGACTGGCAAGGTCGTTTTTGCGTTCTACAGTGTAGAAGTGGAGAAAAGCCTGTGTATATGCGGTTTGTAGCGACATCGGTAACGATGTCCGAGAGAAGTACCGGGGAACCTGTAGTAATTATATGCGATATTAGCGTTAAGGTGTTGCGAGGAAATCTGTGTCGAGATTTGGAGAGCCGAAACCGGTGGAGAGGATAAAGGTTTTGCCCCAAAAGACGATAAAGAAGGTTGCCTCGAAACATAGAGTATTTCATAATATGTGTTTTTGGGAGAGTCAAAATCTACAGGGAAGCTAGTATTCATGCGGGTTTAAGAAATTCTACGGTTTCCCCAAAAGCCATTGTTGAAAATAAAAATGTTCTAAAAATCATTTTTGGGAAAGCTTTTTGGGAAGAATCTGTTTTTGGGAGGATGTAGTATGCGTAAGAAAGGATACAAAGGACGGTGCGAAAAGAAGAATTTAAGTAAGAGTATGGATGTGTGTAGAAGTTATGATGCAATACAATCAGTATATGCAGACATACTACAGCAGGATGAGAATATACAGGAAATCAGATGTAATGTTCTGCTGGATGGCTTATCCGAAGGAGACTACACATCGGATTTTGTATGCATTAGGAAAGACGGTGAGTGGATGGTTAGGGAGTGCGTATTTAGAAAGTTTTTGACAAAACCTATGACAGTAAGACTCTTAGATACTTCCAGAGAGTACTGGTTGAGGCATGGTATATCAGATTGGGGGATTGTTATTGATGAAGAAAGAAAATCTACAGAAAAATCAGTTATTGCAACGTGATAGCCAGTTTGTGAGAATTCTTGAGTTTAATGGGGATAAGGTATTTATTATCGATTGCAGGAAGAAAACAATGCCAGTCTGGACGGATGTAGAAGTATTAAAAGATTATGTACCTTGTTCCGAAGAATTATTACAAAAGAGTACAGACACTTTTGTAATAGACCTTGCAGAATTAGATGCAGAGAGCAGAAAGACCGTTTACGAAAGATTTACAATGATTGCTCCGGTGTTACCATATGTGGCTGATATGCAGAAAAGGAAGGAAATAATAAACAGCCTTGCAAATATAAAGAACATCAGTAAACAGACGATTAGGAATCATTTATGTCTGTATCTGGCATATCAGGATATAGCAGTACTTACTCCAAAAACAGAAAAAGAGAGAAATTATATTGTCAAAGGACGAGAAAAATATGAGGTGGGCTTTAAATAAGTTCTTTTACACCAAGAATAAAAACAGTCTGCATGTAGCATACATTCAGTTATTGAAGGAAAAATACTGCGATATAACAGGAAATCTGTTGCCGGAATATCCTTCTTTTTATCAGTTCCGATATTTTTACAGAAAAACTAAGAAGATGCAGACCTACTATATTTCCAGAGACGGTATAAAGAATTATGAAAGGAATAACAGACCACTACTGGGAGATGGCATACAGGAGTATGCATCCTGTGTAGGGATGGGGATGCTAGATGCAACAATATGTGATATTTATCTCATCAATGAATCGGGAAATCTTGTAGGAAGACCGATACTCACAGCGTGCATAGATGCCTACAGTTCGTTGTGCTGTGGCTATGCACTTTCATGGGAAGGTGGCGTGTATTCTCTTAAAGGACTGATGCTGAACATCATTACAGACAAACAGAAGTGGTGTGAACGGTTTGGTATCAGCATCGAAAAAGAACAATGGGATGCAGATAAACTTCCTGCAACCTTCGTAACCGATATGGGTTCTGAATATAAGTCAGAAAACTTTGAACAGATTACAGAACTGGGTGTTACTGTTGTAAATCTACCATCCTACAGACCAGAATTAAAGGGAGCGGTAGAAAAATTCTTTGATTTGGTGCAGAGCACATACAAGCCGTATCTGAAAGGTAAGGGGGTAATAGAGCCTGATTACCAGGAAAGGGGAGCACATGACTACAGAAAAGATGCTTGCCTTACAATGGCAGATTTTGAAAAGGTAATTCTTCAATGTATCATTTACTATAATTCACAGCGGATTATAGAAAAATTTCCGTATACGGAGGCAATGATACAGAATCAGGTACAGCCTTTTGCAAGCAGTATCTGGGAGTGGGGAAAAACACAGGCGGGAGCAAATTTGATTGCAGTAAGTAAGGAACAGGTAGTATTTACTCTTCTTCCAAGAACTACAGGAAGATTTTCACGGTTTGGACTGCGGGTAAATAAAATGAGGTATAAGCGTGATGGTTTTACAGAAAAATATCTGGCGGGGGGAGAGGCAACGGTTGCATATAATCCTGATGATGTATCAAAAGTATGGTTGATAGAAAAGGGGGCTTATATCCCTTTTGAACTCATAGAAAGCCGGTATGAAGGAAAGGAATTATCAGATGTAGAATTGATGCAAAAGGGAAGAAAAGAGCTTGTAAGAACCGCCGCAGTTTCTAATCTACAGGCACAGATTAACTTGGCTCAATCTATAGAGGTAATTGCGGCTTCGGTAAAGAAACCAGATAGCATCAATATAAAAACAATCAGGGATACACGCCAGAAAGAACAAAGAAGAAAACATGTTAACTATGTTGGAGAGGAAATGAAGCATGACTGATATTACAACAAAACTTCCTGAAATGAAATCGGGAGATAAACTTATCGCAGCATTAGCTGTGATGCCTCAATATGACGAAAATATCTGTGGGCAGAATCATGCAGTACGGCTAATGGCTTTGTCGGATTTATATCAGATATATGTTCCTTCACAGATGAGTCTTGAAATATACAGTAAGTTGTATCTTGCATTGCTCCGTTCCATTCAGAAGAAAAGTACAAAGTTAGCTATAAAGCAGAGATACGAGAACTACAAGGCAATACAGCAGAATTCTTATGGTGGTATTCTTGGAGGTTCCGATTCTTTTACCATTATAGGAACTTCTGGAATCGGAAAATCAACGGCAATCAGCAGGGCAATTTCCCTAATTACTGAAAACCAGATCATTGAAATGGGCGAACTTAGTACAAGGATTATACCGTGTCTGATTGTACAATGTCCGTTTGATTCATCCGTAAAAGGGTTGTTACTAGAGATACTTAGAAAGGTTGATGAAACATTGGATAGTAGATATTACCCGTATGCTTTGAAAGCAAGAGCCACGACCGACATGCTCATAGGTTCAGTATCACAGGTTGCGCTAAACCACATAGGAATGCTGATAGTGGATGAGATACAGAATGTTGTAAACAGTAAGAATGGAAAAAGTCTGATAGGTGCGCTGACTCAGCTTATCAATAATTCTGGTATTAGCATCTGTATGGTGGGAACCCCTGAAAGTACTGTATTTTTTGAAAGCGCTATGCAGCTTGCAAGACGCTCGGTAGGGCTACAGTACACAGCAATGAGTTATAATGAGTATTTCCAAAATTTCTGTAAGATTATTTTTAGATATCAGTTCTTAAAAAATTACACGGAGATAAGTCCAGCAATTATGGAATGGCTATATGAGCATTCAGCTGGTGTCATCTCTGTTGTAGTGGCGCTGATTCATGATGCACAGGAAATTGCAATTCTTACAGGAAAAGAGGTCTTGGACATAGGGACTCTGAATGAAGCATATCAGCAGAGATTATCTTTACTTCATAGTTACATAGAACCACCTATTGTTCAGAAAAAAACAATAACCAAAAGGAAAAAAGCAGTTGCAAAAATTGAGAGCCAGACAGATAACAACGTAGATTTAGAGAGCTATTCTATCAGTGCTATTGCGGAGAAAGCGAAAGCTGAAAGTCTGGATGTAGTAGATTTATTGAAAAAAGTGTGCAACGTAATTGAGGTGGCAGTATGACTATATATTTTCCAGAGATTTATCCAGATGAGTTGGTGTATAGTTGGTTGGCAAGGTATTACATAAAAACAGGTTATATACGTTACTGTTTTGTAGCAGAAGAACTGTTTCAGAACAAGAATGTAAGACCTGACATTGAATTTGTGAATCAGTACACGCCAACAACTTTACAGGCAATCGTTGAAAAAGTACCGATGCAGGAAGTAGTCGAAAGGCATACCATGTTCCCATATTATGGAAGATTTTTGTCAAGAGAACGTAGAAACAAGGCGTTTGCAGAAATGGTACAAATGAAAGGCAATTACCATACTCTACTTCCAATGCCAAAAAGGAAAGGAAATGTCAGGAGATATTTAAGATATTGCCCTATGTGTATTCAGGATGACCGTAGCCAGTATGGGGAAACCTACTGGCATAGGATGCATCAACTACAGGGAGTTACTGTATGTCCGGTACATAGATGTTACTTACTTGACAGTAGGGTGGAAATCACAGCGAAAGCAAGTCCAGCACTGACAGCAGCCGAAACAGTAATTTTTCATACTCTCAGTCATTCTTTTCCATGCCAGAATGATGTAGAATATACCTGAATCCGTGAAGTTGATTTCTTCACAGACCCCTTAAATCCTATAATTTCAAGCCTTTACGATACTTTGTTGTTCAATATCTTTATTCACCCACCCGGTGAAAGAAATCTATGGTAAAATAGACATTGCAAAACCTATGGATTGGAGCCTTTTACCATGAATAACAACCACCGGATCACACTGAACACCAACAAGAACATTATTGTTGAATTTACAAACGAACGCATTATTCCCGCCAGTGGCCTGGCTGTTGTAGGTGCCCTCCTCGGAAAAAGCGGTTTCATTAAAAAGCTTAATCGCATGGATATAACATCCAATCGATCCCAGCATCAGATTAAGAACGGTGATATTGTACTCACTTATCTTGGAATGCTTTGCATGGGCAAGCCTTACTTTGAAGCTGTCCATGAAATGGACGATGACAAGGACTTTTACAAAACCGCTCTTGCCAATGGTCTTGTTCCGGTAGATATCGATGTGACACCTATGGATAATTCGAAATCAAAAAAGGAAGGTGTTTCACGAACCTACAAAGGGTTTGACGGCTATGCGCCTGTGATGGCATATATAGGTACAGAGGGGTACGCCATCAATTTCGAACTCCGTGAAGGAAAACAGCATTGTCAGAAGGGGACGGTTGAGTTTCTGCAGGAAACAATAAAGCTTTGTCACAAACTGACAGATAAGCCGCTGTTGATTCGCCTTGATTCCGGCAATGACTCCATCGACAATGTTGCTGTTCTGATGGATACAGGCTGCTTTTTCATTATCAAGCGGAATCTTCGCCGGGAAAGCACGGATGATTGGTTTGAAACGGCAAAGCAGTACTGCCAGCATGTAACCAGTCCCAGAGACGGAAAAACCATCTATATAGGCAGTGACTGGAAAACCGTTATCAGTAAGCAGTTCAATAAAGAGTTTATACTCCGTACCGGCTACGAGATTACGGAACGAACCATTGATAAATATGGTCAGTTCAATCTTGTTCCCGATATTGAAGTTGAAACCTGGTGGACAAACCTTGGTGACCCGGATGAGGAAATCATCCGTCTGTATCATGCCCATGGGGAATGTGAGCAGTTTCACAGCGAGGTAAAAACAGACATGGATCTGGAGCGGCTTCCATCCGGAAAGTTCGCGACCAATGCACTGATACTCGAATTGGGGATGATTGCATATAACATTCTCCGAATGATCGGTCAGGGCACAATTGGAGGACGGGCACCACGTCAGAAGAGGGATGTTAAACGCCGTCGTTTACGCACAGTTATCAGCAACCTGATCATGATGGCAGGCCATGTAACCATGCATGCACGCCAGCTGATAATCGGTCTCGGAAAAAGCAACGTCTGGCGACATATATTTTCTTATATCTGTCAGAAATATGCTGTCACAAACGCATAAGTAACAAAGCAATTCTATGGCAGGCTTATTTCGTGTACCCTTTTTTCCCCAATGAGCGTTTGGAGTCACGACATTTGTACTGAAAATAGACATTGAAGTATGTTTTTATCATGAAACCAACTTGCCCTTGGCGGGTTGGTTCGCTTAAAGGATGAACTTCACGGATTCAGGGAATTATACCATTTGGTTGGCATTTATACCTTTTTTATTGGCTGAAGTATTGAATTTTCAATGTACGACACACCTTATTGGTGTGGGAAGTTTAAGTAATTATCTACCTCCCACCCAATCAATAAAGTACAAAGTGCACAAAAAATATATTTAAAACACAAGAAAAATAGATGATAAGACGGAAATGCATAGTGAAAGTGAGAATTGATATGCATCATAACACACAAAAAACGCAATACAGCAATTAAAATATGCATAATAGACAAAAAGAATTTACGAAATAAATGATAAAAAATATAATGTACTTAAGTTAAAAAGAGATAGAAAATATGATTGAACAGTCGAAGGAGGAATCAGTATGAAATCAAGAAAAAAAATGGATAAGAGAAGCATTGCTGCATATGTTTTCTTATTTCCGGGACTGGCATTTTTTGGTTTTGCTGTATTGCTTCCGTTTTTTATGGGAGCCAACATTGCTTTCACAGATTGGAATGGAATTAGTAGTGATTATAATTATGTGTGGTTTGACAATTTCCTTCACATTTTAGAAGACGCAAAAATAAGAGCACCATTTTTGAATTCATTTAAATTTGCGGTACTAGGAACAATATCAAGTAATGTGTTTTCACTTTGCTTGGCAATGCTTTTGAACCAGAAGCTTGGCAAATTAACAAATATAGCGCGTGTGATGTTTTTTATTCCGGTTTGCTTTAGTGCGATTTTAACATCCTTTATCTGGAAGTTTATATATAAGGAAGCATTCTCAGCTCTGTTTGGAATCAAAAGTTTGCTGGGGAGTACAACATGGGCGATTCCGGCAATTGTACTTATGGGACTTTGGAATTCGAGTGGAATTAATATGTTGATTTACTTATCGGGACTGAAAAATATACCGACCGATTTATATGAGGCAGCGATAATGGACGGTGCGAGTGCATGGCAGAAATTTAGAAATATAACGCTTCCTCTTTTGACCCCATCTTTTACCGTGTGCGTTACGTTATCTCTGACTGCTTGGTTTAGAGAGTTTGGCATGACACTTTCTGCTACCGGTGGCGGACCGGCAGGTTCAACGAGAACATTGTCAATTTACATTTTTGAGAATCTTTACAGTTATAGCAAGGCGGGATACGGGCAGGCAGTTGCACTTGTGTTTGCAGTATTCTTGGCAGTTATAGGAACAGCGGTATCTTCATTCTTTAGAAAAAGAGAGGTGGAACTGTAAATGAAAAAGAAAATCTCTAAATTTATGATTGTATTTTTAACATTAATTGCAATTTTATTTTTTCTGTTTCCAATTTATCTGGCGGTTGCTTCTTCCTTTAAGACGCCGTTAGAATTGGCAGAATCAGTATTAAAATTGCCATCTACACTTTATTTTGACAACTATGTAGAGGGAATGGAGAGAAGTAATTTCTTCCGCTCAATGTTAAACAGCTGTATTGTGACGTTCCCGTCCGTAGTATTGATTGTGTTTTGCTCCTCAATGGGTGGATATACAATAGCGAGAAACGGAAAAAGAAAGAAAATGATTGGAATGATGGACAAGATATATCTGATTTCGCTTATGATTCCGTTTCAGATACTTATGATTCCAATTTACAGAATTTTTAGAGCATTAAAAATGCAAAACTCATTGCTGGCGGTGATTATCGTTTTGACGGGTACATCGGTTGCTTACGCCACATTTTTATATGTGGGATTTGTAAAAAGTATTCCGGTGGAACTCGAGGAGGCTGCATTAATTGATGGTTGCGGTCCGTATCGAACATTTGTAAGTATTGTATTCCCAATGCTAAAACCAATCACTGCAACGGTTGCAGCACTACACGTTATGTGGTTATGGAATGATTTCAACATTTCGCTTATTCTTTTACAAAAGGATGAAGTAAGAACATTGACAGTAAAACAGTATTACTTCTTTGGAGAATTTTCATCTAATTACGGAATGGCATTTGCGGCTTCTATTGTTTGTATGATACCGGTAATTATTTTCTTTATATTTATGCAGAGATATATTGTGGAAGGAATTGCAGCGGGAGCCGTTAAATCATAAAAAGAAAGGCCAGGGTGAAGGTGAGATGGATATTATTGGATTGGGGAAGCCGGTAAAAGATTTTCTGATAACGCTTCAAAAGATGCCACCGGAGGATCAGGGAACATGGTTGGATGATTATAGCAGCCAGTGTGGTGGAAAAGTGGCAACTGCAATTGTGGCGGCCGCCCGTTTGGGAATGCAAACGGCTATGTGTGGTGTTGTGGGAAGCGATGGAAAAGGCGATGCGATTATAGAAGACTTTGCATACCACAATGTAGATACAACATACGTGATACGTGAAGAGGGAAAAACAAGTCCATATTGTATCTGCATTGCAGAAAAAGAATCCGAAAGTAGACGTTTCCTAGCAGACAGAGGAACCGCGGGAAACTTTGATGAGGAACAGTTAGATTTTGATTATATAAAGAAAGCAAAAGCAATTCATTTGGAAAATGGGGATGCTGCATCGAGGAAAGCAGCAGCTTTTGCAAGAGAGAATCATATTTTGGTTTCTATGGATGCTGATAGTTATACACCTCAGATAGAAGAAATGGAAGAATTGTGTGATATTTTTATCGGGTCAGCTTTTTACTTTAATCAGAGATTTCAGGGAAAGGTAACATATAAAGAAGGTTTGCTTGAAATTGCGGAAAAAGGGTGCTCGGTTGTAATATTTACACAGGGGTCTAAAGGCTGTGTGGGAATTGCAGAGGGAGAATATTTTGAACTTCCAGCTTATCGGAATGTTCCGGTTGTTGATACGACCGGAGCAGGAGATGTCTTCCACGGTGCGTTCTTAAGTGCATACTTAAATGGTTTTAAAGCGGAGGAGAGTGCTAGATTCGCAAGTGCCGTATCTGCAATTAAGATAACCAAAATTGGAGGGCGTGCAGGAATTCCGGATTGGAAGATGACCATGCATTTTATGGATACCGGCAAGATTGAGAGAGAAAATGAACTGGATGAAAGAGTGCAGTATTACAGGAGAAGAGTTTTATAGCAGTACAAATAAATAAAAAAGGGTTTTGAAAGGAGAAAAGGTATGAGGAAAAAGTTAGTAAGTATGATGTTATGTGCAACAATGGTGCTGTCTATGGCGCTCACGGGGTGTGGAAGCAGCCAGGAGAAAGACACTGCAGCAACGGGTGATGTAGCAGCAACGGAAACCGGTGCAACGAACGAAACTGGTACGGATGCAGAAGTAGAATTTACATGGATGCACCACATGACAGAGGATGGAAAGCGTCAGTGGGTAGAGTGGTGTGCGAAAACCTATATGGAGAAGCATCCGAATGTTACGATTAATGTTGAAATGGTATCGCAGAGCGATTACGATCAGATGTTAAAGACCAAAATTGCGGCAGATGATGCACCGATGATTTTTGACATGGAACGAACCTCATTAGCACAGTATAAAGATGCAGGACACCTTGCAGATATCAATGATGTGGCTGCAGGACTTACAGATTACGATGAAGCAACTTTACTTGAAGGGCAGTTTAACGATACACAGTATGGTATTCCGGTTGACATGAATGGATATGGTGTGTTCTATAACAAAGATGTGTTTGAGGAAAATAATATCGAGATTCCGAAAACGCTTTCTGAATTAAAAGCAGTCTGTGAAACCTTACAGGAAAAGGGAATTACACCTTTTGGCGCACCATTTTCAGAGTCATGGTGTACAATTCAGTACATTTCCGTTCCGAACTATATTATTTCAATAAGTAAGGATAAGAATTGGTTTGTAGATAAAATGAATTTAAGCAGCAGCTTCGCAGATGATGCAGGATTTAAAGAGGCTATGCAAATCTTAAAGGACTTCGCACCTTACTATGGTGATGACCCATTTGCAACCACATGGAACGACACATTAAGTGGTTTGGCAACCGGTGAAGTGGCAATGACTGTCAATGGTTCCTATACAATTGCCGGTGTTACAAGCATTAATCCGGATGCTAGAATAGGTGCTTTTGCATTCCCTACTTCTGAAGATCCTTCCGGAGCAGTGGTGGTTATGAAACCGGGAAGCAGCTTCTGCGTATACAACAGCAGTGATGCAGATAAAGTGGCTGCAGCAAAGGGATTCTTAAGTTTCCTTACATCGGAAGAGGCAGCGGTACAGTTTGTAGAATTGACATCAGGTATTACGGCACATCGTGTGGATACGAAGACAGTAGAGGGAATTGATGATATTAATGCATATACCGGTGATTCCGTTTATGTAAATGCGGCAGTTACAGAGTTCTCAATGGAATATCTTGTAGCAGAGTATGAGCAGATTGTTAGTTATCTGATGGGTGGTATCGCAGATACAGACGAACTTGCAAAGAAACTGGATGAAGCTTTTGCAACAATAGAATAGTGGCTCAGACAAGCGGACGTGCAAACGGCAAAAGCGGGCGCACGTCCGCTTTTTATAGAAGGAGGTTTTATATGAAGCAAATCGGCAGGACAACCGTCAATATTTCAGACCTTGTCTATGGATGCTGGCAAATGGGCGGCGATTATTGGGGACCGGTTGATATAAAGGCGGCAGAAGAAACCGTGCAATATGCACTGATAAAGGGAATTACGACTTTTGATACCGCATACTGCTATGGCGCGGGAAAAAGTGAGGAATTACTGGGGAAAGCGTTGCAGGACTTTCGCAGAGAGGATTATCAGCTAAGCAGTAAACTGTGGGTGACTAGTTTAGGCGGTACAGAGGCAGTGAAGGCGTGTGAGGATTCGCTTAGAAGACTGCAGACAGAATTTCTAGACATCTATTTTATCCATTATCCGGATCCGACAGGAACTGTTCCAATCAGTGAAACAATGGAAGCGTTGATGTATTTAAAACATAGCGGAAAAATCAAGAGTATCGGCGTTTCTAATTTTAGCTTAGCGCAATTGAAGGAAGCGCAGAAATATGGGGATATCGATGTCATTCAACCATGCTATAATCTTTTGTGGCGTTTTATTGATAAGGATATATTACCGTATTGTAAGGAACAGAACATAAGTGTAATGGCATATTCGCCGTTGGCGCAGGGGCTGTTAAGTGGAAAGTACGGACCGGGAGACTGCAGAGAGGATGGACGAAGTCACGCAGCGCTTTTTCAGGAACCGTATTACGGAAAAGCACTTAAGGTTACGGAATGTTTAAAGGAAATAGCAGTGGAATATGAAACGACACCGGGAAATCTGGCACTAAATTGGGTAATGAAAAAAGATGGAATTACGGCACCTATAACAGGAATTCGAAAGAAGAAGCATGTGGATGATGGATTAAAAGCCTTAGATATTCAGATTTCGGATGAGGCGATGGCAAGAATAGAGGAAGAGAGTCGTGCATATACAGCCACACTTCCTCATTTTAAGAGCTTTTTTGCAGAAGCAGTGCTGGAGGAGGATGTGAAATGAGATATGAAAAACCAACATTGAAGCTTGGAATTGCTCCGACTAGAAGAGATTTATGGAATAACAAAGAAACAAATGATAACTATCAGAAGATTCTAGAAAGAACCAAGGAAATAGCAAAGGAAAGCGGCATAGAACTTGTAACATTGGAAGAATTAGATTTCTCTGCAAAAAGGTTTACGCTTGGAGGCAGAACGATAGAAATGCCGGCGGATCAATATCTGACCGATTACGAAGATGCCTGTGTTGCGGCAGAATATTTTAAAGAAAAAGGTGTTCAGGCGTTATTCCTGCCGTTTTGTAACTTTGGTCAAGAGGAAGCGGCAGCAAAGCTGGCGTCTGAGTTAAAGGTTCCGGTACTTTTGTGGGGACCAAGAGATCAAAAGCCGGATGGCGTAAAGGTGGGAATGCGCCCGACCGATACGCAGTGTGGACTATTTGCGGCAAGCAAAGTGCTGAAAAGATATGGAGTAACATTTACTTATGTGGAAAACTGCTGGATAGAGGACAGACTTTGGGAGGAGGAACTGCGAAAATTTATTTGTACCGCCCAGGTGGTAACCGCGTTTAAAAATCTACGCATTGCGCAAATCAGTGTGAGACCGCAACAGTTTATGAGCGTTATGGTTAACGAGGCAGAATTGCTAGAGAAATTTGGCATTGAACTTGTGCCAATTACAGGAGCCGTTTTTGTGGGTACCATTAAGCGGATTATGCAGGAGAACCAGAAAGAGATAGACGAGCTGGTGGCTGACATAGAAAAAACGATTGATATGTCTCGGTTAAAGGACAAGAGAGTTGTAGCGGCATTGGAACTTGGGATTATGGAGGTCGCGAAAAAGTATCAGTGTAATGCAGTCGCATGTGACTGCTGGTATACAATTCGTGCAGCATTTGGCATTGCGCCTTGTTTTGTGTTTGGTGATTTATATGACAGAGGTCTTCCTTGTGCCTGTGAGATGGATATTCATGCAGCGATTACGTCTGTTATGGCGATGGCTGCAGCAGGCTATAGTCGTCCTGCATTTACCGCAGATTTGACACTGCGGCATCCGGAAAATGAGAATGCTGAGTTGCTTTGGCACTGTGGACCATTTGCAAAGAGCTTAAAGCGAGATGGAGTAGACGGTTATATCGTAGAAGAAGGGCAGGGATTTTATCCGTTAAAAACGGGTAAGCTGACAGTACTTCGCTTTGATGGAAGAGATGGGGAGTATCGTTGCTTTGCGGGTGAGGGTGAGTCAATTGACGGACCGGAGACCGGAGGAAACTATGTATGGCTAGAGGTGGATAACTGGCCGAAGTGGGAAAAGAAATTTATCTGCGGCCCATATATTCACCATGTAATAGGAATTTTTGGCGCGTATGCAGATGTGATTAAGGATGCCTGCCGGTATCTTGGTATTTCGTATGACACGCCTGACACACCGGAGAAATAGCGTTTACATAAGACAGGAAACAGGAGGAGAACTATGGCTTTAGAAAAGGTAAGTAATATTTTACAGGAAGCGGAAAAGAGAAATACTTCCGCAATTGCTTTTGATGCATTTGATTATCAGACAATATATAGCTGTATTATGGGAGCGGAGGCTGTGAAAAAGCCGGTTATTCTGATGCTTTATCCTACGATGGATTCACTGATTACGCCAAGAATTTTTGCTGAGACAGTGAAAGATTTGGCAAAAAAAGTAAGCGTTCCGGTAGGACTACACTTGGATCATTGCAGCAATTACGAATACATACTTTCGGCAATTCGAGAGGGATTTACTTCGGTAATGGCAGATGGGTCTACACTTCCGTTTGAGCAAAACGTAGCGTTTACAAAAGAGGTCGTGCGAGCGGCAACCGTTTTTGGTGTAGACGTTGAGGGCGAGCTGGGGCATGTAGGCTCTGCGGGTAATGAAAGTGATTTCTGCAATGAGAACAGTTATACGACACCGGAAGATGCAGCAGCATTTGCAGATGCAACAGGCGTTGCTTCGCTTGCAGTTGCAATCGGAAGTGCACATGGACATTATGTAAAAGAGCCCAAATTGGATATCGAGAGACTTCGTGAGATTAACGAGGCAACAAAAACGCCCCTCGTACTGCACGGAGGCAGTGGTATACCACAAGAGCAACTGGTAGCTGCTTTTAAAAATGGAATTAATAAGTTTAATGTCGGAACGGAATATTTCATTCTAAATGCGAAGCTTCAAAAAGATTTTTTCGGAAGCGAAGAGGCAGATAAGAGTCCTTTCGGAGTCGTTCCGTTCGTTAGAAAGAATCTGCAGAGCTATATTGAGAAGAAGTTGGAGCTATCGGTTTGGAGTTAATAAAAAGGAGAATGGATGCGATGAGAGAAATCGAAGTAAAACAGCTTACCGAGGAGGGGTTTCGGAAATATGGTTTATATCAAAATCTTTTGGACGATGAATCGTTAGCACAAAATGCGGTCTTTCCAAGAACATTTTTTGCGGATGTGCTTGGACCTCTCGATTTTGGGAACGGAAACCTGCCAACTGTATCTGTCTGTCAGGTAGAGAAAAAAGAAGAAAAACGAATTGATTTTATTGAATTTCATGAGCATACCTGCGAGGGAATATTGCCATTAGACGGTGATGTAATACTTTTTGTTGGAACGCCTGGAATTTATGGACTTACGCCAGAGCATATAGAGGCATTTTATGTGCCGAGGGGAACATTCGTGAAAATGAATCCTTTGATTGTACATGGAAATCAGTTTTCTACAAGTGAAAATACAGTGCACAGCATGTGTCTTTTAGCTGGAAGAACGTTCCATAATGATATGCATGTGAAACAGCTTTCGGAGGAAGAAAAGATTTTGATAAAATGAAAGGTATGGTGAGAATATGGGAACAGAAAGTCACCTTAAGGTATCTAAGAACGAGGATGAAATCAGAATAGAGTCATCCGAAATTCGTTTCTGCTACACTCTGCGACAAGGAGTATATGCAGTGGCGTGGCTTCGCGATGGAAATGAACCTACAGAGAATATCGGGTTTGAGTTCCGGTATGGGCGGCGCTATTATGATCAGGAGGCAGTCTTAGGTTTGCATACGGATGTAGAAATTAAGGAAAATAAGGATGCGTTTGGAACCGGCGTCACCCTATCACTGGGAAGAGAGTTTGGTGAGATCTACATAAGACAGAACTTCTGGTTTTATGAAGATAAAACATTTTATTTGACAAATTTGTCGTTGGAAGGAAATGATATCATACAGACAAACTACCTTGCGCCACTGTCTGCGAAAGTGCCGGTAAGGTCAAAAGCACGCTTGTTCTCGGTGAAAAATGCGAAGGATCCTCGCGTGTTGTATGTTCCGTTTGATAATGATATGTGGACGAGATTTTGCGCACAGAGAACACAAGACTGCGGTGGAAGCTATGAGGTGACAGCTATTTTTGATGATGCATCAAGACATGGCTATGTAATCGGTTCTATTGAACATGATGCATGGAAGACCGGTATAGAGACACATGGAAACTACGGATTTGTTACATCTGTTCTCGTCTATGGCGGAGCGGCATCTGCAAAGACACGTGATTCTCGTGGCGGACACGGGAATGTCTGCGGAAAATGTGTAACCTCACCTAAAATGTTTGTCGGATATTATGAAGATATAAGAAGCGGGCTGACGGATTATGGAAATGCCAATACCATTATCTGCCCGCCGCTTGAATGGGATGGTGGTACTCCGTTTGGATTTAACAGCTTTGCCGGTCTTGCAGGAAGAATCAGCTATGCGGCGTATGAAAAGACCAGCGATGTTATGTTAGAACTTGAAAATCTTGGTTTTAAGAATAGAGATGCCGTCTATGTGAATTTTGATGGAGACTGGTTTTTGCTCTCAGACGAAGAATTAAGAAAGGCTGTGGAACTGGTACATAAAAGGGGGCAGAAAGCCGGAATCTATTTTACTCCATTTGCGTGCTGCTGGCTGAAAGATTTTGACAAGGAAGTGCCTTATACAAATGGAAAATATGTCTATCGAGATATTTTATTGAGAGACGAAGATGGAAATATTCTTCCCACAGTGTCCGGAAGCTATCCGGTGGATCCGACACATCCGGGCAACATCATGCGCGTAGAGGGAACCATGCGCTATTTTTCTGAACTGGGCTTTGATTATTTAAAAACAGATTTTATGAGTCATGGTGCTTGTGAGGGAGTACATTATCTTTCGGATATTACGACGGGCATACAAGCTTACAATTATGGTTTGTCACACATGTTAGGTATATTAAAAGAATGTAACAAAGAGAAACCGTTTTTTGTGGACTTTTCTATTGCACCAATTTTCCCATATCAGTATGCACATGCCAGAAGAATTTCCTGTGATGCATTTGGGGAAATTGAAGATACGGAATATATGTTAAATGCAATGACGTATGGATTTTGGGAAAACGGGACGATATATCGATATACAGACCCGGATCATGTGGTGCTCTATCAGAGCTTTGACAAGCCGGTGATTTCTGAAAATGAAGCAAATGCGAGACTTCTTGCAGCGGTTATCAGTGGAACGGTACTGCTTTTAAGCGATGATTATCAGAACGAGGAAGCGGTGGAGCGAACAAAGAAAATGTTAAGACCAGAGTATTTGGAGTTGGCAAGAGACGGTGAAGCATTTTGGCCGGTAGAGATGGCAGTCGGGGATGGGGCAAGCAGTATGTTTGTCCGAGAAAAAGAAAATGTAATTTATTTAGCAATATTTAATTATTCCCGAGGAAAAAGAACGATTCCGGTAGATGTAAAACGAATTTCCACAAAACTAGGAGCGGGAGCGCTGTTTGTCTCGGCAGATGGAAAACGAAGATATGATGGCTTGGAGTTTGAAATTCCGCTGGAAGAAATGGAGGCAGTTCTGCTCTCTTGCAGAGTTGACAATGATGTGGCAAGAGGCTAGACTGATTATAATGCCGGAGGCAAATAAAGCACAAAAGAGGTATTATGATTAAAAAAGTAATGAACCACGCTGTAGTGCTATGCTCTGCAGCGTGGGGGGGTTTGGTTATTTGTTTCATATTAAAATATTTGACAACTCAATTCCTAGAAGCCCTGTTCTCCAGTCAGTTTAACCGATTGGGTTTGCAGAGACTTTATATGCTCACCATAGAACGGACAGCGTTTGCATTGCTTCTGATTGCTTTTGGTGCTTTTTTTAGTATTCTTTATTATGTGTCGAGTGAGGCGGAGCAATTCTTAAAGTACGCAGCTTTCTTTTTCTTTGCGGCACCGTTTGTCGTTACCATATGGGACTATGAAATTATCTTTTTTGCAGGCAGGGAAATGGCTGTATTTTGGTCAAAAAGCGGTGATATCAGTCTGATTTTTATGATATTGGTATTTCATCTAATTGTAATAAACCATCTTCGCATTGAAAATGGAAAGGCTCTACAGTGGATAGAATGTGTTGCTGCGTGTGCAAGTACAATAGCAATTATACCGCTAAGAACCATACAGACAGCATATGTGCTGAAGTTCTATTTGGCATGTGAGACGATTTTGTTTGCGGTAATTTTATATAGATACATAAGAAGAATTTGCCGGACAAAGACGGTTTTGCGTTATCCTAAAATCACATTGATTATGACAAGCGTTCCGGGAATTTCGCAGATAGCAGTCCTTTATTTGGTTGCATTTTATAAATTTGATACATTTTCAGAGGCTTATGGATTGTACCGAAATTATATGCAGATTATTATAATGGGAATATCTGTGATTACCTTTTTCTATTTTTTCTGGTATTATCGACTGCAGATTTTTTATGGAAAAGAAGCCGGGAAAAAGATACAGGAAATAACAACGCACAAAGAGAGGATTACGCAGCTCATTATTCATTTTTGCGAATATCCGATTAATCGACTGTCGTTTTTCTTTAGTGTATTGCAACCGAAAAATGGAAAGACAATATCAAGCGAGATGCAGACGGAACTCTTAGGAGAAATGCAGCGGGAAGTCTCAAGACTCAAACAGCATCTGCGCAATATCAACGATTTCTGTTATCTGCAGGGGGATGTCATCCATGCAGATAAGATAAAGGTAAATCTGCTGGCTGTTTTTACAAACGCAACGAAGAAATTAGAACAAGATGGAACGAGCAAGAAAAATATCCAGATACCTGCGGAAGATTTAAATATTGATGTCTGTGGAGAGCCATATTCTTTAATTCAGGCAAGCCAGACGTTACTAGACAGTTTCTGTGGGATTGCCAAACAAAATCCCGTTTGGATTGTCTGTAAAACCAGGGAGAACTATGCACAGATAAGTATCGCTACACAAATCCCGGAAAGTAACCGTAGGGATGCGAGGAGAATCTATAAAATTTTTCGGGATGCCAATTATATAAGATTTTTAGACAGCGACGAAGACATTGTATTGGCGGCAGCCAAAAATTATCTGTTAAATCACGATCCCAATATGTCGGCAGATATAATAAGAGAGCCGAGAGTAAGAAAACTGGTAATTTCGTTTAGATTAAACCTGTGGCAGGAAGACTTGGAATTATACCCGCTTGCGGAAGAAGCTGGAACAAGAAACGAAGCTAAGCAAAAAGAAATTCTCTTACTTAGTAATGCACCGGACCAGATTGAGTTGATAAAGACATATCTGATGACGGAACCATACCACTTTCAATTTTTCAGTGTGGTAGAGGATATGTTAGCTTATATGGAACAGCAAAGAGATATTGGCGTACTAATTATTGGAACGGTACTTTTTGAAAAAGATATAGAATCTATTTGTACAGAGGTGCGAAAAAGATATTCATTTGAACAACTTCCGATACTCTTTGTCTATCCGGAACATTTTACCGGAATTGAATCGTATCTCAACCAAAGCATTAATGATATTTTGGCAGAGCCATTTGCACAGCCAAAGCTTTTGCGAAAAATCAAGTTGCTTTTAACGCTTCAGAAATCGGCGGACGAGACATTAAAGTCCAGACTGAACTTCTTGCAGGCACAGATGGATCCGCATTTTATTTTTAATACACTTAGTACAATTATGCCGTTGTGTATACAGAATCCGCAAAAAGCGTATGAGGTATTAAACGATTTTAGCGATTACTTACGCGGAAGATTGTATGCAGGAGAGATGCAGGAACCGGTGCTTTTAAGCAGAGAAACAGATTTAATTGAGGCATACCTCTCTATTGAAAAGGTGCGCTTCCCGAATACGATTCAATATCAGATTAATAATGCCTATGCATCAAGCATTTTGATGCTTCCGCTTCTGATGGAGCCGATTGTTGAAAATTGCGTGAAACATGGTGTGCGAGAAAATCATGTGCTTCATATTTCGATTGATTTGGTGGAGGACGATGACTATTTATATTGTTCCATTAAGGATGATGGAAAGGGTATGTTGCCGGAGCAACTTTTAGATGTAAAGCAAGGGACTACGAGCGCAAAGCGTTCGATCGGAATTGATAATGTTAGAAAAAGACTTTTGCTGTACTATCATGAAAAGCTGTATATCAGCAGTACTTTAGATAAGGGAACGACAGTGTCCTTTAAGATTCCCGTACATTCGCCGTTTTTGAAAGGAGAGAATTATCATGAGTCAGAAAATCAGAACCGTTTTAATTGATGATGAGGAGCTGGTGCTTGATAATTTGAGTTATTTGTTAGAAGAATTTCCTCGGATTGAGACTGTTTTTAAGACAACAAATCCAGCGGAAGCACTCGATTATATAGAAGCGGGAAATAAAGTAGAGGTCGTTTTTCTGGATATATGTATGCCGGAAAAGAACGGAATAGAATTGGCAGAGGACATCTTTGCTTATAATCCGGGCATAAAAATTGTTTTTTTAACAGCATATGATTCTTATGTTATGGATTCTTTTCGGGTGAATACGTTTGATTACATTTTAAAGCCGGTAACCTATAAACGCTTATCTCGTATGGTGGAGAAGCTAGAGCGGCTTCTTGTACAGGAAGAGCCGATAGGTGCGGTAGCCAACCAGGAGGAGCAAGGGGAGCCGAAAATAGTGGGATTTAAGGATAATCAGTTCTACATTTTTGATGCAAAGGATGCCTGTTACATTATGGTTGATGGAAGAGATCTTTTGCTTATTACAGAGAACGAAACATATCGGATCAAGCATAATATGAACTACTGGGAGGAGAGGCTAAAGCACCATGACTGGTTTCGGTGTCACCGAGGTTATCTCGTGAATTTAAAATGCGTAAAGGCCTTTACGCCGATGTTTAATTCCACATATTCAATTAAACTGAAAAATAGAGCAGAGGAGATTCCTGTCAGCAGGTCTTATGTGAATGAGTTTAAAAAAATATTATCTTTATAGGGGAGAAACGATATGGTAAGAATCGACAGAGAAAAGTGTATCGGCTGTGGGAACTGCCGAAAAGATTGTTTTGGGCGAAATATTGAATGGAAAGACGGAAAAGCCCAAGTAATAGGTGACTGCTTTAAATGCGGTCACTGCGTCGCAGTGTGTCCGGTTGAGGCTGTAACGATTACTGATTACCCGGCAATGGATGAATTCAAAGGAACATCAGAGATTGAGCCGGAGAATTTACTGCATATGATGCAGTTTCGGAGAAGTATCAGAAACTATAAAAATAAGGCTGTAGAACAGGAAAAACTCGATAGAGTTTTAGCGGCCGGAAGGTGTGCTCCGACGGCGGGAAATGCGCAGGATGTCAGATATACTGTGATAAGAGAGAATTTAGAGGAATTAAAGCCGATGGTGTGGGAAGGTTTGATAAGCATTGCGGATTGCTTGGCAAAAGAAAAGCCGCAAAATCCTTATACCAGAATGTGGCACCGGATGTATGAAAATTATAAACAAGGCATAGAGGATCATATGTTTTTTGAGACACCGGTACTTTTGATTATTACGGCAGATGAGCCTATTGATGGCGCGCTTGCAGCAGCAAATATAGAACTTATGGCAAATGCGGAGGGATTAGGCTGCCTATATTCCGGCTTTATTCAACGCGGCCTGCAGAATAATCCACAAGCCGCAAAATTTGCGGATGTTAATCCGGAAAAGATATGTATATGTATGCTGATTGGATATTCCGCAATAAATTACAAAAGACCTGCACCGCGAAAAGAGGTAGCTGTGACATGGAAATAATCGCGAGATAATCTTTAGTAATTTTCTTTTCTTACCTCAAAATAGCTTTGTGGATGGTTGCATACCGGGCATACAGTCGGAGCTCGCTACTTTTATATATTGATTATGATATTCCATTGGTGTCATTATATTTAACTTCCTTTGTAATCGCAGATTATTGTAATAATTGATGTAATTGGTTATAGCTGCAACTAACGTGTCTCTATCACTAAAATGTTGGCAGTAATACATTTCTCGTTTTAGAATTCCCCAGAATCCTTCCATTGGCCCATTATCAATACAATGGGAAACTCTGGACATACTTTGCTTCATATGATGTTTCTTTAGCCTTGTATAGAACTGTGTACTTGTATACTGAAATCCACGATCAGAGTGAAAGAGTGGATGTGCATCAGGCTCTAGGTTAACTGCTTCATCAAACGTATCCATAACTAATGGATTATCGTTGTGATCACTTATTTTAAAGGTTACAATTCTTCGATCATATAAATCCAGAATGGCACTCAAATATACCTTGTGAACTTCATTCCCTCTGTAATATTTAAATTCAGATACATCGGTAAGCCATTTTTCATTTGGTTTGTCTGGTGCTAGAATATAAATAGTACAAGCCAAAATGAGAAATTCCAAATACACATAAGCATGGTACAATAGAGACAGGCTGAAGGAGGATCTCATATGGCAAAGCAACATGACAAACAATTTAAACTTGATG
>OGIY01000176.1_pt1 | contig 45179 bp, 41 predicted proteins | sample 1571931 | NCBI WGS metagenome assembly OGIY01 (sample SAMEA2582110, study PRJEB24529) | metagenome | biome: Human gut stool | place: China | collected 2011
GCGGCAGCCCTTCGGCCCCTTCCGCGCCGCCCTGCGACTCGCGGTAATATTGGATCTTCGTCAGCTTCTTTCCGCGCCCCTGTCCCATGATGAGAAAGCCTGCAATTGGGTTTGTTCTTGCCTGCGTCTTCCTCGACGCACTGGGCATCGGGCTCATTGTTCCTGTTCTTCCGAGGCTCATCGGATCGCTCGCTGACACGCGCGACCTGCAGACCAGCTGGTACGGCGCAATCATGGTGAGCTACGGCCTGATGCAGTTCTTCTTCGCGCCCATCCTCGGCGCCCTTTCTGACCGCATCGGACGGCGTCCCGTGCTGCTTACGGGCATTCTCGGCCTTTCGATCATGATGATCGTGCCCGCCGTCAGCCAGTCCCTGCCCTTCATCCTGCTCTCGAGACTTGTCGGCGGCATGATGAGTTCCAACATCGTGGTGGCGCAGGCCTACATCGCCGACGTGACGCCCTCTCACCAGCGCATCGCCTCCTTCGGCAAGATCGGCGCAATCTTCGGGATTGCCTTCGTGCTCGGCCCCGCCGTGGGCGGCGTGCTCGGCCAGACCGATCCCAAAATTCCGTTCTTCGTCGCAAGCGCCATCTGCGCCCTCAACTTCCTCTACGGCTTCTTCATCCTTCCCGAGAGCCTCAGGGTCAGGTCGACGGCTCCGCTCTCCCTCGGACGCCTCAACCCGTTCTCCGCCATCTGGAGCCTGGCAGGCAACCTCAGTCTTCGCCCGCTGCTCGTCGTCATCACACTCTTCACGCTTGCACAGAGCCTGATGCAGTGCACCTGGGCGCTCTACACGGAATACCGCTACGCCTGGACGCCGCTCATGATCGGCATGTCGATCTTTGCGCTCGGCCTCTCGATCAGCCTCACGCAGGGCTTCATCCTGCCGCGTCTCGTCCAGAAGCTCGCGCCGGGACACATCATCGTGACGGGCCTCCTCATCGGCCTTTCCTCCATGCTCGTCATCGCGCTTTCGCCGTCGGGCGCGGTGAGTCTCGCCATGGTCTGCCTCTTCGCCGTCATGGGCATCGTGGGGCCGACCATTCAGGGCCTCATCAGCAGGCGCTGCGAAGCAAGCACACAGGGCGTCAACATGGGAGCGGTCAGCTCGCTCAACAGCTTCACGGGCGCCATCTCGCCGCTCATCGGCACTCCTCTGCTCATGATCACGGCGGACCACCACATGCATCCCGTCCTTGCAGGCGCGCCCTACCTTGCCACCGTTCTACTCATCGCCTGCGCGCTCGCTCTGACATTGAAGACGAACGTCGGCGGCGATTGAAGGTCAACGGCCCCTACAGCCCATAACGAAAGAAGCACCGTTGGAAAACGGTGCTTCCTTCATTTTTTACGGCCCGTCCGGTCTCTTGACCGGACGGCATCAGGTGCATCAGATGGACTCGGGCACCATGTCGATCGCGCCGCAGGGACACTCGTTGGCGCAGATGCCGCAGCCCTTGCAGTACTCGTAGTTGATGCGGAACTTCTTGCCGGGACCGAGCTTGATGATGGCATTGTCAGGACAGACGCCGTAGCAGTTGTCGCACTCGAAGCAGTTGCCGCAGGACATGCAGCGGCGGGCCTCGAAGAGCGCAGTCTGCTCGGTGAGCCCCTGGACCACCTCGTCGAACGTCGTCTGACGGCGAACGAGGTCAAGCTGGGGACGCACGGACTTGGGCGCATCCGCGTAGTACCACGTGTTGAGACGGCCGAAGGTCGCGGGCTGGCGTTCTTCGGCGGCAGGACGACCGGCAAGCCAGGCATCGATCGAGCGGGCGGCTCGCTTGCCATGGCCGATCGCCACGGTCACGTTGCGCTCGCCCGGCACCATGTCGCCGCCGGCGAAGATGCCGGGACAGCCCGTCATCATCGAACCGTCGACCACGACGCTGCCGTTCTCCATCTGAAGGTCGTCGATGCCTTCGAGGAACTTCAGGTTCGTCTCCTGACCGAGGGCGAGCACGACGCTGTCGGCGCTCACCGTCTCGAACTCACCCGTCGGGACGGGACGGCCGCTCTCGTCAAGCTTCATCTTCTCGATGCGGATCTCGCCTTCGTCGGCATGCGCAATGGTGGAGAGCCACTTCATGTGCACGCCTTCCTCGATGGCCTCCTCGATCTCGAACTGATGGGCGGGAGCGCGCTCGCGGGTGCGGCGGTAAACGACCAGCGGCTCGGCGCCAAGGCGCTTTGCGGTGCGGGCCACGTCGATGGCGGTGTTGCCGCCGCCGTAGACCACCACGCGGCGGCCCAGAAGCGGCTGCTCCTCGCCTTCCATGGAGCGGAGCACCGTAACGGCGTCAAGCACGTGCGCGGCGTCGCCGGCGGGAATGTAGGCTCGGCGGGCAAGGCTTGCGCCAACGCCGAGGAACACGGCGTCAAAGCCGCCTTCCTTCATTTCGGCGGCCAGATCGGTCACCTCGCGGGAGAGCTCGAACTTCACGCCAAGCTCGGCGATGCGCGCGATCTCCTTGTCAAGAACCTCACGGGGCAGACGGTACTTCGGAATGCCGTAGCGCATCATGCCGCCTGCGGCCTTGGCGCCGTCGCGCACGCAGACCTCATGACCCATGCGGGCGAGATGGTAGGCGGCGGAAAGGCCTGCAGGACCTGCGCCCACGACAAGAACGCGCTTGCCGCTCTTCGTCTCGGGCTTCTTGAACGACCAACCGTTTTCAAGCGCATGGTCGCCGAGAAAGCGTTCGACGGCGTTGATGCCGACGGACTCGTCGAGCTCGCCGCGATTGCAGGCGGACTCGCACGTGTGGTAGCACACGCGGCCCATGCAGGCGGGGAAGGGATTGTCCTCGACGATCTTCTCCCAGGCGTGACGGTAGTCGCCGCTTTCAGCATGGTAGAGCCATGCCTGGCACTGCTCGCCGGCGGGACACTTGGCATTGCACGGAGGGAGGCGGTTCACATAGACCGGGCGCAGCGTGCGCCAGCTTCCGGTGCGGTTGGCCAGCGACGTGCCGACATCGAGCGTAATGGCAAAGGGTTTGCTGCTCACAGATATCTCCTAATCTTCTCTATCAAAAGTGATGAGCACGCTCATCACCCTGAACCGCCGTCGGATGCGTTTCGACCTCTTCCTCGTCGATCAGGCCGTAGTCCTTGATATTGCGGTCCGCCATGGCCTGAATGCGGGCGATGACGGTGAGGTCCGCGTTCTTGCCGAACAGGTGGGCGAAGCGCTTCTGCGGCTTCAGATACTGCTCGACGGGAATCTTGCGGCGGATCTTGCTCACGCCGGTGACTTCACCGTATTCAGCCTCGAAAACGGGGAAGATGCCGGTCTGCTGAGCCATGCGGGCCATCTGAACCGTCAGGCCGGAACCGTGTCCCCAGCCGAGCGGGCAAGGCACGAGAATGTGGATGTAGCGGGCACCGCGCACGCTCATGGCCTTCGTCACCTTGCGCTCAAGATCGCGAAGATCGGCCACGGTCGCCGTCGCGACGTAGGGAATGCCGTGCGCCATTGCGATGAGCGGCACGTCCTTGCCCTGGCCCCAGGCGTTGCCGGGTTCGTCGCCCGCGACCTGGGTCGTCGCCGTGCGGGCGGCGGGAGGCGTGGCGGACGAGCGCTGCACGCCCGTGTTCATGTAGGCCTCGTTGTCGTAGCAGATGTAGAGCACGTCATCGTTGCGTTCGAACATGCCGGAGAGGCAGCCGAACCCGATGTCGGTCGTGCCGCCGTCGCCGCCCATGGCGATCACGCGGGTTTCAGCGCCGCCCGACTTCTTCGCCTTCACCTTGAAGGCGGCGGCCATGCCGGTCGCCACCGCCGCAGTGTTGCCGAAGAGGGAGTGGAACCAGGGCAGCTGCCAGCTCGTTTCAGGATAGGGCGTCGAGAAGACTTCAAGGCAGCCCGTGGCGTTGGCCGCGGCCAAACGGCCGTTCACGGCGCGCATCGCCGCATCAACCGCGTAGCGGGCGCCGAGCGCCTCGCCGCAGCCCTGACAGGCGCGGTGACCGGACGTGAGCGCATTGGTGCGCTCCATGGAGGCCTGCCCCGCACGCTCTTCAGGCGTGACAAGACGGTTGCCTACGGTGAAGGTTCCCGTTTGATAGAAATGTACGACCTCGCTCATTCTTTAAATCTCCTCGCCCTGAAGAATCTTTCTTTCATTCACTTCACGGTTCAACGATTCGGCCACGGGGCCGGTGTGGCGCTGTTCGGCCTCGCGGGCCAGCTGATGCTCGACAAGCGTCCTGTCAAGGTCGAGAAACACCGTTTCGTCGGGGAGCGTACCGTTGCAGGCGGACTCGAACACCGCGCGCAGGCTCGCCTTCGTGACCGCGCGGCCGCCAAGGCCGGCAATGACGCTGCGAAGCTCCACGGGCTCCCTGCGGACGGCCTTGAGCACGTCGAGATAGAGCGCGCCGCCGCTGCCTGCGCTCACCATGCGTTCGAGCACGACGAGCGTCTTGACGGACTTGACGGCCTCGCGAAGGGCTTCGTCGGGGAACGGACGATAGCTCTTGAGGCAGAGCACGCCGATCCTGACGCCCGCCTCGCGCATTTCGTCCACCGTGTCCTTGATCGTGCCGAGGATGGAGCCCATGGCAAGCACGCAGACCTCCGCATCCTCCATGCGATAGGTGTCGAGCAGACCGCCCGACTTGCGGCCGAAGCGCTCTGCGAAGTCCGCAGACGCCTTTTCAATGGCAGGCAGCGCATCGAGCATGCGCTTGTGGGCAAGCCAGCGGACTTCCGTGAAGGCCTCGGGGCCGACCATGGCGCCGATCGAGTACGGATGATCGGGATCGAGCACCTGACGCGGCTCATAGGGCGGCAGGAACGCGTCGACGTCCTCCTGGGAGGGAATGTCCATGCGCTCGAAGGCGTGGGTGAGCACGAAGCCGTCCATGCAGACCATGACGGGCAGCGAGAGCTCCTCCGCGATGCGGAAGGCCTGGATGTGCAGGTCGACGGCCTCCTGATTGGTCTCCGCAAAGAGCTGGATCCAGCCGCTGTCGCGCTGGCTCATGGAGTCCGAATGGTCGTTCCAGATGTTGATCGGTGCGCCGATCGCACGGTTGGCGACCGTCATGACGATCGGGAGTCCGAGACCGGACGCGTTGTAGACCGCCTCGACCATGAAGAGCAGGCCCTGGGAGGCGGTGGCCGTATAGGCGCGGGCGCCGGCAACCGATGCGCCGATGGCAACGGACATGGCCGCGAACTCGCTCTCGACGTTGATGTACTCGCAATCCTTGAGGACGCCCTTGCGGCAGAGCGCGCCAAGGGCCTCGACGATGTGGGTCTGCGGCGAGATCGGGTACGCGCAGACGACTTCGGGGCGGCAGAGCGCCACGGCCTGGGCAACGCCCTGGCTGCCTTCCAACTGCTTAAGCATGAACACCTCCGAGCATCGACTTGACCGAATCAAAGGCCAGCTTCGCGACTTCGGCGTTGGCCTGGGCGACACGGCCCGAGAACTTGTCGTTGTAGGCGGCGATGACGCTTTCGAGCTTCATGCTGCCCGTCATGGCGGCCATGCCCGCGAGCATTGCGGCGCCGGGCAGGGGGCGGCCGATCTTTTCAAGAGCATAGGCCGTGGCCGGCACGCAGAGGAAGTGCCCCTCAGGCAGACGCTTCTTCAGATCCTCAAGTCCGAGAGCCTCGGGCGTCTCGCTCGAATTGATGAGTACATAGCCGTCCTCGCGCAGGCCCTTGAACACGTCGACGCTCTCGAGCAGCGTCTTGTCCTGCACGAGCACGACGTCCGGCTCGAGCACGGGCTCCCTCAGGCGGATCTCGGAAGATGCGAGACGGGCGAAGGCCACAACCGGCGCGCCCGTGCGTTCGGAGCCGAAGCTCGGGAAGGCCTGTGCATGATGGCCCTCCATGAAGCCGGCGAGCGCCAGCATCTCCGCAGCCGTAACAACACCTTGTCCGCCGCGGCCGTGAATGCGAATTTGGAACACTGCAGTCCCCCCGTAAAAATGATGGCCGCACCGCTATCTCCTGAGCGGAGCTGCGACCGTTCTGATCCTGTGTCCGAAGCCTCTTTTGAGTCATCGGCAAAACCCGTTAACTCTACCAAGGTTGACACTCATGTATCCGATTATTATGTTTGATTGTATTAGCCCGCGGCCGTGGACGCCTGTCCTATTCACGCTAATCCTCGGCCGACCCGCCCGCAATCTCCGCATTTCGACCGCCATGCCCCTCCGTTCGCCACGTCCTCTTGTCGCTTTTTCCGCAATCGCCTGTGCCGTAGTGCTTGCGGGTTGTTCGTCGCTCCTGCCCCAGGGCACGCCGGGCGTCTCCGGTCAGGACGGCAGGAGCGTCTCCCACTGGCGCGACGCCATCAGCTCCGCCAGCAGGATCTCCACCCGCACGGCCAGGGGCCGCATGCACTTCGTCTGCTCCTACGACGCCAAGGGCTTCTACTGGCGCTTCTCGCATCCCTCGGGAGGGCTCTACCGCGGCAACACCAAGGTGGGCACGCTCAATTCCGACTGGAGCATCACCGCCTCCGACGGCACCACCCTGAAGATGTCCGTCCTCACGAACGGACCGAGGCGAAGCGCCGAGGATCTGACCGACGCCGTCTTCAAGGCCTCGGCCCCGAAGAAGGGAACCTTCGCGGGCGTGCGCTATGTGGAGCGCACCAATACCCGAGGCGGAATGCCGCTCACCAAGTGCTCCGCATCACAGCAGGGACAGCGTCTTTCGCGCCCCTTTGAGGCCGACTACACGTTCTGGCGTTGATGCCTGTTGAAGGCGGAATCACATTCCTGCTCCGATTTTCGGCCAAGATAGGCCAAATTTTGATAAAATTGTAGGTCTTTACTACAAAATTTCATCGGAGAAGCTATTCATGGTTCCTGCCGCTACGACGGTCGGAGGCTATCTGCAAAGCCTTCCCAACGACCGGCGCGTTGCTATGGCGCGAGTCTGCAGCATGATTCGCCGCTCTGCCCGAGGCGTTCGTGAAAGCATGCGCTTCGGACTCGCCTTTTATGAACTCGACGGGCCGCTCTTTGCCGTCGAATCCCATGAAAAGTCGCTTGTCCTCTATCTGGCCGAGCGAGACGTCGTCAAGGATTTCAAAGACAAGATCAAGAACATCGACATCGAGCACTGCCGCGTTGAATTTCCCGATCTTAACTGCCTTTCGCTCGACGTCGTCGAAAAGCTTGTCCGCGCCTCCCTTGTCTGCAGGCGCGCCCGCAAGGCCAGCGCCGAAGAGCCGCCGTCCCAAGCTGATCTCGTCGCCCTCTGGGGCCTGACCGAAAAGGACGTCGAGGCCGCCCCGCCGATCGTGCGCATCACGATCAACCGCGAAGACGAGGAAGCGCCCGCCGCCAAATAAGATGCCGCGCGTCGAACATCAAAAAAGCCTGCAGCTCAAATGCCGCAGGCTTTTTCTTTTTCCCTTCACAGGCTCCCGCTCAGCCGCGGAACTCCCTTCCGATCCATTCCTCGATGATGCGGCTCACCTCCTCGGAACATTCCGTCAGAGGCCAGTGGAAACAGTTGACGACGGCCCAGGAACCGTCGCGAAGACTCCTGACCCATTCCTGCATGCGGCCCGCATCCGTGAAGGTTCCCGACGACGCGCCGATCACCAGCACGGGGAACCCGACGCCGGAGAGATCAGGCGTTTCGCGGCCCACTTCGAGAATGTCGCGCATGTAGCAGGCGGTGTGAATGTGGCCGAGGTCCTTGAGCGGGGACGAGTATTCGTCGATGAAGGCCTGCAGGGCGTCGCCGCCTCGGGCCAACATCTCCCGCGCCTTGCGGTCGTGCGCCCTGAGGCTGTAGTGGGGCATGCGGCGGCGGATGCCGAGCGCATTGAGCATGCGGGCGAGGAACTCCACGGTGACGAGAAGCGGATACTTCCTGCGATGCGCGAGGGCGGAGGGCGTAAGGGCGGACGTCACCAGAGGATCCATCAGCACCATGCCCTGGATTCGGTCCGGGTACAGCACGGCGGCACGCATGGCGATCTGTGCGCCCAGGCTGTGCCCGACAAGCACGGCCTTCTCAATGCCGGCGTCGTCCAGCACCCGCATCAGGTCGGCCGCATGAATCTCAAGCGTCGCCTTTTCGCGGGACTCGCTCGCACCGTGTCCCCTCAGGTCAAGGCGAATGATCCGCCAGCCTTCGCGCAGCGGCGTCTGCTCCGTAAACTCCTCCCAGCGGCTCGCATTGGAGCCCACGCCGTGAATGAGCACGATCGTGCCCGCACACGGGCCGCTCCTGCATGAGGCCACGGCATAGCTGAGGGCTCCGTCTGCGAGCGCAACCTCTCTGTGCTCCTCTCCTTCGACCAGATCAAACAGCAGTTCTTCGGGGCATCCCACTTTCATTTCTCCTGACGGCTACGTTCGATCCAGCGATAGACGGTGCGCTCGCTCACGCCGAGATGCGCGGCAAGGTCGGCTCTGGATCCCTTCCAGCCTCTAATTAAAGCACGCAGGCGCGCCTCCTCGGAGGCGTCCCGCCCCTCGGCAGGAACAGGCTCGTCGTCGAAGAGGGTCTCGACGCCGACGATTTCCCCGCGGCTGAAGATGGCCGCGCGCTCGAGCACGGCCTGCAGTTCGCGCACGTGACCCCGCCACGTGCGGCGGGAAAGCGCCTCGCAGACGCCCGGAGCAAGCCTGAGCTCGAGTCCCTTCGCCTTCAGGCTCTGAAGCGTGAGGCGCACGATCTCGGGCAGGTCCTCCGCACGCTCCTCCAGTCCGGGCACCCGGATCGGGCAGACGCAAAGCCTGTAGTAGAGCTCCTCCCTCAGGACGTCCGCCTCCAGCAGTTCGGCCAGCGACTTTCTCGTTCCGCAGACGAGGCGGATGTCGGCTCGCTCGCAGCTCGCGCCCTCCGTGTCAACCCAGCTGCCCGTCTCGAGCATCCTGAGCACGGCGCCCTGCATGTCGGCCGAGAGCTCCTCGATGCCCTTCAGATACAGCGTGCCGCCGGAAAGACCGAAGGGGGCGGTGAGCTGGAGCTCCCTGCTGAGCTTTGCGGGCGTCAGCCCCCTGCAGTCGACGCAGAGAAAGGAGTGTGCTGCGCGGCGGGAGTTTTCATGAAGCAGGCGGGCGAACTCCCGCTTGCCGCTCCCCGAAGGCCCGATGAAGAGCACGGGCACGTCGAGCGCGGTGACGAGCGAGATCTTCTCGAGGACGGCCTTCGTGGCTGGCGACTCGGCCACGACACCCCTGAGATTCAGGGGCTCCTGGGTGCCGTTTCGGTCCGCAATCGACTCCATGAAGAGCACCGCTCTTCCGTCCGCCCCCTTGAGCGGCGTGCTGCAGAGCTCGAGATAGCGCACGCCCGTCGGCCCGAGCTCCCTGCGCAGCACCGTCTCGGACGCCCCCGTGACGGCCGCGCTCTCAAGCGGACAGCGCTCGCCGCATTCGGCGCAGCACGACGACTTGTGGAAGAGAAGCTCATAGCAGCTCCTTCCTGCAAAATCCTGCCGCCCGTAGCGCCTCACGAAGGCGCGGTTGGCATACGCCACCGTATGGTCCGCCCTCACGAGAAGCCTCGGATCGTCAAACGCGTCGAGGACGGTCTTCAACTCAGAACTGACTGACATATCTGCCACTCCGCATGTCAAACTGACTGCCATACTGACACACTCATGTCGTTTTAGTCAATTTGCAAGTTTTGTTAGAAAGTTCCTGCGGTTTTTTCGGCTCGGACGGCCTTAGCATGAACCTGTTGATGTGCATCCGTCGTATTTCCCAGCAATGAAAACCAACAACGTCTCCCCTGGCAAGTCGAAGCTCGGCCGCGAAATCGCAGTCGTGATCGCGTGCAAGCTTCTCTTCATCTTCGGCCTCTGGTACTTCTTCTTCAGTCCCGAGCATCGTCCCGAAGTGAATGCCGACGTTGTCGGAAACGTCGTGCTGGGCGCTGCGGACGCACCTGCCAAAGCCAATCCAACCAAATAACATCTGGAGTCCTCAATGATCCCATCTGATCTTGTTGACCTGTCCCGCCTTCAGTTTGCGGTGACCGCGATGTACCACTTCATCTTCGTGCCCCTGACGCTCGGACTTTCGTTCATGCTCGTGGCCATGGAAGTGACGTACGTCCTTACCGGCAAGGAAATCTACAAAGACATGACCCGCTTCTGGGGCAAGCTCTTCGGGATTAACTTCGCCCTCGGCGTTGCCACCGGCATCACCATGGAGTTCCAGTTCGGCACGAACTGGGCCTACTACTCCCACTACGTGGGCGACATCTTCGGCGCCCCGCTCGCCATCGAAGGCCTGATGGCCTTCTTCCTTGAGTCCACCTTCATCGGCCTCTTCTTCTTCGGCTGGGACCGCCTCTCCAAGGGCAAGCATCTTGCCGCTACGATCCTCATGGCCGTGGGCTCCAACCTCTCCGCCCTCTGGATTCTCGTTGCCAACGCCTGGATGATGAATCCCGTCGGCGCTGAGTTCAACTTCCAGACGATGCGAATGGAAATGGTCGACTTCTGGGCCGTTCTCACGAACGAATGGGCTCAGGCCAAGTTCGTCCACACCGTCGCCGGCGGCTACATGACGGGCGCCATCTTCGTGATGGCCATCTCCGCCTACTACATGCTCCGCCGTCAGGACCTGCAGTTCGCCCGCTCCTCCTTCCGCCTCGCCGCCGTCTTCGGCATGATCGCCACCCTGATGACCATCCAGATGGGCGACGAATCCGGCTACCTCGTCACGAAGGACCAGCCGACCAAGATCGCCGCCATGGAAGCCATCTGGGAAACGCATGAGGCTCCGGCTCCGCTGACGCTCTTCGCCATCCCCGACGAAGCCGCCCAGACGAATCACGCCCAGATCGACGTGCCCTGGCTCTTCGGCCTGATGGGCACCCGCTCCCTCTCCACCGAGATTCCGGGCATCAAGGAGCTCACGGCCCAGGCCGAGCAGCGCATCGTCAACGGCCAGAAGGCCATCGGCGTACTTGAACAGCTCCGCAAGGATCCCGCCAACGAACAGCTCCGCGAACAGTTCCTCGCCGTGCGCGACGACCTCGGCTTCGGTCTTCTCCTGAAGCGCTACACGAACGACGTCAACGCCGCCACGCCCGAAATGATCAAGCAGGCTGCCGCCGACACGATTCCGTCCGTGACCCCGATGTTCTGGTCCTTCCGCATCATGGTCGGCTCCGGTCTGGCCATGGCCCTCGTCTTCGTCCTCGGCCTCTTCTATTCCTTCAGGAATGAAATCGCCGAGAAGGCCTGGTACCTGCGCCTCGCCGTGCTGGCCCTGCCGCTTCCCTGGATCGCCAGCGAAGCCGGCTGGTTCGTCGCCGAATACGGCCGCCAGCCCTGGACCATCTACAACGTCCTTCCGACGCATCTCTCCGTCTCCGCTCTCACCGCGGGTGACGTCGCCGGTTCGCTTCTGGGCTTCGGCGTCCTCTACACCGCCCTGCTGGTCGTGGAGATGTGGCTGATGATCCGCATCAGCAGGCGCGGCCCGAGCGCTCTCGGCACCGGCCGCTACCACTTTGAACGCAACTAAGCCGAGGCTCTGACATGATCGACTATGAAATCCTCAAAGTAATCTGGTGGCTTTTCATCGGCGTGCTGCTCGTCGGCTTCGCCGTCATGGACGGCCACGACATGGGCGTCGGCTCGCTCCTGCCGTTCCTCGGCAAGGACGACAACGAGCGCCGCGTGATGATCAACTCCGTCGCTCCGCACTGGGACGGCAACCAGGTCTGGCTCATCACCGGCGGCGGCGCCATGTTCGCCGCTTGGCCGATGATGTACGCTACGGCGTTCTCCGGCTTCTACTGGGCGATGCTCGTCCTGCTGATGGCCCTCATCTTCCGTCCCGTCGCCTTCGACTTCCGCTCCAAGGTGGCCGCCACGAAGTGGCGCACGACGTGGGACTGGCTCCTGTTCCTCGGCTCCGCCATCCCGCCGGTGATCTGCGGCGTCGCCTTCGGCAACCTGCTGCAGGGCGTTCCGTTCCACATCGACGAAACGATGCGTCCGATCTACACGGGCTCGTTCTTCGGCCTGCTGAATCCGTTCGGCCTGCTCTGCGGCGTGCTCTCGCTCGTCATGATCGTGGCCCACGGCGGCAACTACCTGACGCTTCGCACTGAAGGTGCCCTGCAGGCCCGTGCCCGCAACGTCGCCTTCATCGCAGGCATCGTCTCCGCCGTGCTCTTCGTGATCGGCGGCCTCTGGGTCTGGGCCGGCATCGACGGCTACGTCGCCGTCGCCGGTCTTGATCCCGCCGGCCCGGCCAACCCGCTCGCCAAGACCGTCGAGATTCAGGCCGGCGCCTGGTTCGCCAACTTCGCCTCCGTGCCCGTGCTCTGGCTCGTGCCCGCTCTCGGCGTGATCGGCGCGCTCGGCGGCGCCGTCATGGTCCGTGCGAACAAGCCCGGCTTCGCCTTCGTGCTCTCGGCCGCCTCGCTGCTCGGCATCATCCTGACGCCGCTGCTCGCGATGTTCCCGTTCGTCATGCCGTCCTCGACGATGCCCAACGCCGGACTCACCCTCTGGGACTGCACGAGCTCGCAGCTGACGCTTGAAATCATGCTGTTCGTCACGCTGATCTTCCTCCCGCTGGTGCTCCTGTACACCGGCTGGGCCTACAAGGTCATGAGCGGCAAGCTCAACAGCGAATACATCGAGAAGAACTCGCACTCGCTCTACTGATCGAGCGCAACATCCGACAACCGGGACCGGCCCAGCCGGTCCCGACTGAAAGAGGAAACAACCATGGCTTACTTTTACTGGGTGATGGGGCTGGCCTTTGCCATCCTTCTCGCTTCCGTCGTTGAAGTCGTCCTGTCCAAGAATGAGCACTGACGAACTCAAGAAGACGCCCGGCGCCAACGGATTCATCCGCACGCTGTCCATCCTCGCGGCTGCCGCCGTCGTGGCTCTGGTCGTGATCTATCCGCGCGCCGTCGCCACGGACGGCGCGTCGGTGCCGCACGGCTGGTTCGTCCTCATGATGATGGGCATGAGTATCTGTTGGATCTGCGGCTTCGGCTTCACGCCGGAGAACCGCTGGTTGCGCAGGCTGCTCTCTCTGCCCGTCGGCTGGACCATGCTACTGATCGGCGCCTGGCAGGTTTTTTCATAAGGGGAAAGGACGTCATGTCGAATCTCAATTCTCTCTACGCACGCCTGGGCGGCGAGGAGGGTGTCATTCGGCTGGTCAAGGCCTACATCGAGGCTCTGAAGACGCTTCCCGGGGCCCAGAGGCTTCGCAGCCTCTACCCGGAGGACCTCTCCAAGTACGAGCTGCGCATGACCGAATTCCTCAGCACCTGGCTAGGCGGTCCCGCGCTCTATCAGGAGCGCCACGGCATGCCCATGCTGAGGGAGAGCCATCGAAGCTTCGCCATTGACGGCGAGGCGCGCGATGAATGGATGCTCTGCATGCGAACGGCCCTTCGCGAGACGGTCTCCGACGAGGAGCTCCGCCTCTACCTCGAGGGCGCCTTCTGGCGCATGGCGGACAGCCTCCGCACCAAATGAGAGAAGCCGCCCATCAGGCGGCTTCTCTCATTTGGCGCGGTGCGGATCAGAAGTCCGAGTACCGCTCGTGCTCGGTCTGCAGGACCGTCACCTCGATCTGAAGCGAATCACGATCGTCGCTGATCCAGAGGATGCCGTCCTGGATCGTGACCGCAAGCTTCATGTTGCGCGACGCCATCGAGGCAAGCGCCGTCACCTGATCGTCGGGCACGCTCACGACCGTGAGCTTGCCGATCTTGGCGAAGTCTCCCTTGTTTCCCTCCCACCAGGGTTCGACGCGATCCTCGCCGTAGGCGACGATCTGCACGTGTTCGCTGCGGCCCGCAGCCTTTCTCACCTGCTTGACGTCGGGACATCCCACCTCGATCCACTGGACGATCGCCCCCGTGTCGTCAATCTCCCAGAGCGCGGGTTCGCCTTCCGTTGAAAGTCCGCGGCCGAACTCCAGACGTTCGCCCGCCAGCCGGCAGAACGCCAGCACGCGGAGCATCAGGCGCTCCTCCGTTTCGGAAGGATGACGTGCGATCGTGAGCACGTAGTTGCCGTAACTGTCGCGGTCCAGGTCCGAGACGTCGATCGTCGCCTTGTAGACGGTTGCTCCCAAAGCCATTTCGTTTTGTTCCTTTGCGTCCTTCCCGTGCCGCCATCAAAGCGGCAGCGCCTCGTGACGTCCGAGCCTGAGCCAGCCGTAGCCGATGCGGTACGCAATCCAGACGCCGAGAACGAGAAAGCCGATGATCAAGATGAAGAATCCGATCCCGAAGAAAAGCAGGGCCCAGCCGAAGAGCCCCGTTACGACTAGCCAGAGCGCCGCCAGCCAGAAGGTGCGGATCTGCCATGCGAAATGGCTTTCAAGGTACGTCCCCTCCGCGTCGCCGCGGAAGATGTAGTTCAGGATCACTGCCAGAATGGAAGGCCACGAAAAGATGAAGGCGCCTGCAATGGAAGCGCCCGTCATCAGTCCGAGCAGGATCGAGACGGTGTGCAGGCCATAAACGACGTGCGCGACGATGCGCGTGCCGTCGGACGGTTCGTATACCCGGGGTTCCATGGTTCTTCCTCTAAAATGTTCATGCCTTGACCTTTCCGCCAACGCATCGCCATGAATTTTATCAGCGACTGGGCGCTCCCCATCCTTTTTCTTCTCGCATCTGCGGACCGAACCGCCGCCATCCTGATGGCGGTGCTGTTTGCGACCGCCCGCATCACGGGACCCGCTGAAGCGGCCGGCGCCGTCGCGCTCGGCTCGGCGTGCCTCACGCTCCTGCTGTGGCGGATCGGCCTGCGGCACAAAAAGAGAGAGGAGGTTCCGCCGCCTTCTGCCTGCGACTATACAATAGGGCAGTGGCTCCGGAAACACGGTCCGGCAGGCGCGGCCGCAAGAGTCGTGCCCGCAGTCGGATGGCGCTTCAACGGCACCGTCGCGCTTGCCTCGCAAAGCGGCGGCAGGCCCGCCGTCTGCCTCTATGCCGTCCTCTTCACCGTGCTCTGGGTCCTCTTCTGGATTCTTGTCCTCATGCCTGCGGCCGAGCGGCTCATGGCTGCGACGACCACGCTCACGCACGTAAGGATGACGCTGCCCGGCCTGATGCTGCTCGCCTTCACGGCGGCCGTCGTGCTGAGGACCGCGCTCTGCCGCCTGCATCAACGATATCAAGAGAAAAAACATGAGAATTCTTGTCGCTGAAGACGATGACATGATCGGTGAAAGCCTCGTTGCCTTCCTTGAAAGCGAGGACTACGCAGTCGACTGGGTCCGTGACGGACAGTCCGCGCTGCTCGCCATGAAGACCACGCCGTTTTCCCTCGTCATCCTCGATCTGGGCCTGCCCGGCAAGGACGGCCTTCAGGTTCTCAAGGAGGTCCGCGCCCGACGCGACCCGACGCCCGTTCTCGTGACGACCGCCCGCGACACCGTCGACGACCGCGTCAAGGGTCTCGACAGCGGCGCCGACGACTATCTGGTCAAGCCCTATGAGCTCGATGAGCTCTCGGCCCGCGTGCGCGCCCTGCTGCGCCGCTCCGCAGGCCGTGCGGACCCGATCATCGAACGCGGCGCCCTGAGGATCTCCCCCGCCACGCGCGAAGTCACCTTCAACGGTGAGCCCGTCATCCTCTCCTCCAAGGAGTACGCTCTGCTCGCAGCCCTCGCCGAACGCCAGGGCGTCGTCTGGAGCCGCTCCCAGCTCGAGGAGAAGCTCTACAACTGGGACAATACCGTGGGCTCGAACGCCATCGAGGTTCACATCCACCATCTGAGAAAGAAGCTCTCCGACAACGCCATCAAGACCGTGCGCGGCGTCGGCTACCTTCTCGAAACCTAGTCCATGCACTCCATCCGCAGGAAGCTCCTGATTACGCTGATCGGCGCGCTGCTCGCGGCCGGCTTCACGACGGCCGCGGCAACGTTCTTCTCCGCCCAGACGGAGTTCAACAAGTTTCTCGACACGCATTTGAAGGAAACGGCGGAATCGCTTGCGCAGTCCGTCACGCACTCCTTCCCGCTTGCCGATCCCGATCACCTGACCATCATCGGCGACGCGCAGTCCTACCACATCGTGGTCCAGGTCTACGACTCCGCGAACAACACCGTCTGGCAGCGCGAGGATCAGCCATACCTGCCGCTTCCCGACGCGCCGGGCTTTGCCAGAGCCAAGCTCAACGGTGTCAACTGGCGCACCTACTCTACGCCGGCTGGCCCGCTCATCATCACGGTGGGCCAGGACACGGCCGTGCGAACCGAACTCGCCGCCTCGTCCGCCTTCCGCGTCCTGCAGCCTCTCTGCCTGCTTCTGCCCTTCATCGCGATCGCCGTCTGGATCGTGGTGGGCAGCGGCCTCGCACCACTCGAGAAGACGGCACGCTCCGTCGCACGCCGATCGCCCACGTCTCTCGAACCCATCTCGACGAAGGGGCTTCCGCTTGAGCTCGCAGGCCTCGTCAGCGCCATCAACCAACTGCTGGACCGACTGCGCGAAAGCCTCTCCGCACAGCAGCGCTTCGCCTCCGACGCCGCTCACGAACTCCGCACGCCGCTGACGGCCCTCAAGCTTCAGGTTCAGCTCGCACAGCGCGCCAAGACCGACGAGGCGCGCGAGAAGAGCCTCATGCGCCTCAACGAGGGCATCAACAGAGCCACCCGCCTCGTGCAGCAGCTCCTCACGCTTGCGCGTCTCGATCCCGATTCGACGAAGCATCCCGCAAGCACGATCAAGCTCGACAGCCTCGCCCACAGCGTGTGCGAGGACATGACGCCCATTGCCTCCCAGAAGAGCATCACGGTCACGGCCGTCACGAAACCCGCCTCAACGGAAGGGCTCGAGGACGCCGTGCGGCTGATGATGACGAACCTCACGGACAACGCCGTGCGCTACACGCCTGAGGGCGGGCGCATCGAAATCCGCACCCGAACCGATGCGGACACCGACGGCGCAGTCATCGAAATCTGCGACAACGGTCCGGGCATCGCCCCCGAGGAGCGCGAACGCGTCTTCGACCGCTTCTACCGCGCGCTCGGCACCAAGACCTCGGGCACAGGCCTCGGGCTCGCCATCGTCAAGCGCATCGTCGACATCCATCATGGTACGATCGCAATCGACGACGGCCTTGACGGGCGCGGCACGACCTTCCGCATCCGCCTTCCGAAGCTCGGCGCAGCCGCTGCGGCTGTCTGACAGGGACTTCCCTTCTGTTACAAATTTAACCCCTGTTGCACAACCATTACCTGTAGCTGATACCCCGTCCATCCGTTTTGCGATAAAGTTGTTGGATCAATTGGGAAACAATGCGGCCCAGCCGCATCGTTTCCGGGACTCACACTCAGGAAAAAAGCATGTTTGCATCGAAAATCGCCCGCTCCGCGACGCTCTCTCTGGCGGTCGCGGCCGTCATCAGCTCCATCGCCGTTCCGGCCACTGCCGGCGTCACCATCTTCGGCGGCTCTGAAGACAAGCAGCAGGTGCAACTCCCCGACTTCGTGAAGCTCGTCGAGGACAACGGCCCCGGCGTCGTGAACATCCAGATGATCCGCAACGCCCGCACAGTTGAAAACGCCGGCATTCCGGGCCTTGATCCGCGCGGCGCAGAGATCTTCCGCCGCTTCGGCATTCCCTTCGACTTCGGTCCGCAGGAAATTCCCGAGCAGCGCGGCACGGGCTCCGGCTTCATCGTCTCCTCCGACGGCATCATCATGACGAACGCCCACGTGGTCGAGGGCGCCGATGAACTCATCGTCCGCCTCACCGACAAGCGTGAATTCAAGGGCAAGGTGCTCGGCTCCGACAAGCAGACCGACATCGCCGTCATCAAGATCGAAGCGAAGGACCTGCCCGTACTCAAGATAGGCGACTCCAGCAAGCTCAAGGTCGGTGAATGGGTGGCCGCCATCGGCAGCCCGTTCGGCCTCGACAACACCGTGACGGCCGGCATCGTCTCCGCGCTCTCGCGCAACCTCCCGAGCGACCAGTATGTGCCGTTCATCCAGACCGACGTGGCCGTCAACCCCGGCAACTCCGGCGGTCCGCTCTTCAACATGCAGGGGGAAGTGGTCGGCATCAACTCCCAGATCTTCTCGACGTCGGGCGGCTTCATGGGCCTCTCCTTCGCCATCCCGATCGATCTGGCCATGCAGATCAAGGACCAGCTCGTCAAGGACGGCAGGGTCACCCGCGGCTATGTCGGCGTCTTCATCCAGGAAATCAATCAGGAGCTCGCCGACAGCCTCGGCCTCAAGACGCCTGAGGGCGCCCTCGTGACGAAGACCGAAAAGGACAGCCCCGCCGAAAAGGCAGGCCTGCGTGAGCGCGACGTCATTCTTGCGCTCAACGGCAAGAAGGTCACCTCCTCCGTCACACTGCCCTCTCTCGTGAGCACCATCCGTCCGGGCACCGAAGTCACGATGACGGTCTTCCGCGACGGCAAGGAGCAGGAAATCAAGGTGACGGTCGGCTCCAACAAGGCGACCGAGGAGAAGCAGGCCACGGCAGCCAATGAAACCCGCCTCGGCGTGACGACCCGCCCGCTTACGAAGGAGGAGGAGAAGAAGGCTGAAACCACCGGTCTTCTCGTCACCCAGGCTTCCGGTCCCGCCGCCAAGGCAGGCATCCGTGCGGGCGACATCCTCGTGAGCGCCGACGGCAAGCTCCTCAAGAGCCGAGACGACCTGCTCGAGCAGTGCAAGGACAACAAGGTTCTCCTTCTCGTGCAGCGCAACGGCGGACGCATCTTCATCCCCGTCAAGCTTCAGGCCAAGAAATAAGATCCGTCACAAACAGGGGCTCCCTCAGGGAGCCAATCGGATAGGGGTGAGGACTTTCGGTCCTCAGCCCCTTCCACACCACCCACCGTGCGGATCCGCAGTGGGCGATTATCAATAACCTCAGAGAACATCCTACTTGTAAACGTCCCCTAGGCACGTCCATCCCAAGTTTCGGAGTCGGTCATTTGTCAGCGAGGTCGAGAGTATCCAACTGTTTGCCGTATGCCAGTACGATTTGCGGGTATTGGCCCACTCCCAAGCCACCCTGTCGTCTGCGCCCAGTTTCCTGAGCGCCGCAAACTTAGTCCGAACCTTCTTCCACTGTTTCCAGTAGATCTGACGGATGCGTCTGCGCAACCATTCATCGGTGCGTCTGACGAATTTCGCCATCGTCGACGCCGCGAAATAGTTGACCCAGCCACGGACGAAAGCCTTCATGCTCCTTTCTGTACTCTTCAAGGCTTCTGCTGACTTCTCACGGCAAGCTTTACTCCATCGCCCTGTTGGGGCGGTGTCCGTGAGATCTCCTCGGGTAGAACACGCTCTTTCCCCTCATATAGCTGCCTCATTTACACCGACGGTTCCGTGCAGTTATTGGACTTCGTCTTGCCTTGCAGACTTATCCACCGTCATATGCCTGATGAGGTTCTTGTTCATCAGCTCAAGGGCTTGCCTCCAGCTTCTTTCAGCCTACGCCTCGCGACGCACACCTTGCTTTTGGCTATGAGGTTGCCACTGCCGGCCCCTCTCGGGACTTTCACCCGTTAGAACGTGCCCATGCCGAGCACACCGAAGCAAAAAGGCTGCCCCTTCGGGCAGCCTTTTTCATTACCGGTATTCAGGAACCGTCCCTTCAGGACGCGTCCTCGTTCTCGTGATACTTCTTCTTGCTGTGCATCATGACTTTGAGCTTGTCGTTATCGACCTCCCTGCACCAGTGGCCGACCACGACACAGGCGATGCCGTTGCCGATCATGTTGGTGAGGGCGCGGGCCTCGGACATGAAGCGGTCGATGCCGAGAATGAGTGCAAGACCGGCGACAGGCACATGGCCGACGGCGGAGAGCGTGGCGGCAAGCACAATGAAGCCCGAACCCGTCACGCCGGCGGCGCCCTTCGAGGTGAGGAGCAGCACGGCAAGCAGCGTGAGCTGCTGAGTGAGCGTCATGGAGACGTCGCAGGCCTGGGCGATGAAGACCGCAGCCATCGTCAGGTAGATGGCGGTGCCGTCAAGGTTGAAGGAGTAGCCCGTCGGAATGACGAGGCCCACGACGGAGCGGGACACGCCGGCGAGCTCCATCTTCGTCATCATGCGCGGCAGCACGGACTCGGACGAGGACGTGCCGAGCACGATCAGGAGCTCCTCCTTGATGTAGGAGATGTAGCGCATGATCGAGAAGCCGTGGATGCGGCAGATGGTGCCGAGCACGCCGAAGATGAAGAGAAGGCAGGTCAGATAGAACGTGCCCATCAGCTTCGCCAGCGGCAGCAGCGAAGCGATGCCGTACTTGCCGATCGTGAAGGACATGGCACCGAAGGCGCCGACGGGGGCCACGCGCATGATCATGCCGACGATCTGGAAGAGAACGTGTGCGGACTTCTCGATCACATCGAAGATCAGCGTGCCGCGACCGCCGAACTTGTGCAGCGCGAAGCCGAAGAGGATGGAGAAGAAGAGCACCTGCAGGATGTCGCCGTTGGCAAAGGCGCCCACGACGGTATTCGGGATGACGTTCATCAGGAATTCCGTCGTCGTCTGCATCTTGCCGGGACCCGTATAGGCGGAAACCGCAGCCTGGTCGAGCGTGTTCGGATCGACGTGCATGCCGACGCCGGGCTGGACCGTGTTGACGATGATGAGGCCGATGATGAGCGCGATGGTCGAGACGACCTCAAAGTAGAGAAGCGCAAGACCGCCGGTCTTGCCGACCTTCTTCATGTCCTCCATGCCCGCAATGCCTGTCACGACCGTGCAGAAGATCACGGGCGCGATGATCATTTTGATGAGGCGGATGAAGCCGTCGCCGAAGGGCTTCATCTGAGCACCGATCTCGGGTGCAAGAAAGCCCAGGAGAATGCCGATGACAATGGCGCAGATGACCTGAAAGTACAGCACCTTGTAGATCGGAGTTTTATGGTTTGCAGAAGCCGCGGACATTTATGAGGTCTCCGGGTTGGCCGACGGACGAATCCGTCTGCCGTGTAATTTTTTTCTGGATGGAGCCTCCGGGAAGGAGGCAGCGATCGTCATCAGAAACGCCCCCCGAAAAGGACGTTTTGAAGGACTCCCAATAATAAGGCACTTCTTGCATCCATAGCGGATTTTCTTAATGGTTATTCCTTATGTACCGCGAAATCCTTAGGGCGTTCACCTAATCCGACGTACAAAAACGCTCGTCTGCATACGACAAACCGCCCATGTCTTGCAAAACACCGCGCAATGTCTTAATGTGACGCATCCCTTTTTCGGCCCCCCTTTCCGACTAGGTGCCGGTCCTCAGCTCAATCATGTTGGAAGCCATCCATTTTCAGTATTTTCTCGGCGGTCTGGTGTCGCTGCTCGTGATCACCAATCCGCTCTCGAAGCTCCCGCTCTTCGTCAGCCTGACGCAGGGCATGTCCGAGGAGCGCCGCCGCCAGCAGGCGAACTGGGCCGGCATCTATGCCGGCATCATCATGGCCGTAAGCCTCGTGGGCGGCAACATGCTGCTCGCGTTCTTCGGCATCTCCTACGGCGCCATGCGAATCTCCGGCGGCCTCGTCGTCGCAGCCATCGGCTATCAGATGCTGTTCGGCGGAAGCTCGCCGAACAAGGCGCCCATCGTGCGACGCGACAAGGACGACTACGCCTTCTTCCCGATTGCCATGCCGGGCATCGCCGGCCCCGGTACGATCGCCGTCGTGATCGGCTTCTCCACCGAGATCGCCGAGCTTTCCAACTATGCGGACATCGCCATCGCCTTCGGCTGGACGGTCCTTGCGATCATCTTCACGGCCATGGCCTCCTGGGCCGTCATGCGCTACTCCGACATCCTGACCCGCAGGCTCGGCCCCTCCGGCACGCTCGTGCTGGGCAAGCTCATGGGCTTCCTGCTCATCTGCATCGGCGTGCAGTTCATCGGCTCGGGCATCCGCACGTTCATGGCGGGCGGCTAGTCCGTTTCACACCTCCGAATTGAAAAGGCCGCAGCCCCTGATGGGTTGCGGCCTTTGCTTCTTGCTTCGTCTGCAGGGCGCGGTCTTATTCGACCGTCACGCTCTTGGCGAGGTTGCGGGGCTTGTCCACATCCGTTCCGCGGGCAAGAGCCGTGTGGTACGCAAGGAGCTGCAGCGGCACCACGTGAAGGATCGGCGAAAGACGGCCGTAGTTTTCAGGCATGCGGATGACATGCATGCCCTCGGACGACTCGATGACGGAGTCGCCGTCGGCGCAGACATAGAGTTCGCCGCCACGGGCACGAACCTCCTGCATGTTGCTCTTGAGCTTTTCAAGCAGGCGGTCGTTGGGCGCAACCGTCACGACCGGCATTTCGCGGTCAACCAGTGCAAGCGGACCGTGCTTGAGCTCGCCGGCGGGATAGGCTTCGGCGTGGATGTAGCTGATCTCCTTGAGCTTCAGGGCCCCTTCGAGCGCGATCGGATAGTGCACGCCGCGACCGAGGAAGAGCGCATGCTGCTTGGCGGCAAATCTTTCCGCCCAGGCGATAATCTGAGGCTCGAGCGCGAGCACGGCGCTCATTGCGGCTGGCAGATGGCGCAGGCGCTTGAGCTCCGTCTCCTCATCCTCCTTCGTGAGGCGGCCGTTGAGCTTGGCAAGCGTGCAGGCAAGCAGATAGAGAGCGGTAAGCTGCGTCGTGAAGGCCTTCGTGGATGCAACGCCGATCTCGACGCCAGCGCGCGTGATGTAGGCCAAACGGCTCTCATTCACCATGGCCGACGTCGCCACGTTGCAGATGGTGAGCGTCTGGGACATGCCCAGCTCGTCGCGGGCATGGCGAAGGGCCGCCAACGTATCGGCCGTTTCACCCGACTGGGAGATCGTCACGACAAGCGTCCTCGGATCGGGCACGGAGACGCGGTAGCGGTATTCGCTCGCGATCTCGACGTCGCACGGAATGCCTGCGATCTCCTCGATCCAGTACTTGGCCGTGAGAGCGGAATAGTACGACGTGCCGCAGGCAAGGAAGAGCAGGCGCTGCGTGTTGCGGAAGATGCCTTCGGCTTCGGCGCCGAAGAGCGTGGGGGAGAAGGCCGCCACGCCTTCGAGCGTGTCGCCGACCGCTCGGGGTTGCTCGAAGATCTCCTTCTGCATGAAATGACGGTAGGGCCCGAGCTCGACGGCGCCCGCATAGGCGTGAACCACCTTGACCTCACGGTCGGCGGGAATGAATTCACCCGCCTCCGTGCGCTCGTAGACCTGCCAGGAATCCGGACGAACGTCGACGACGTCGCCCTCGTGAACATAGACGATGCGATCCGTCGTGCCGCCGACCGCCATGGCGTCGGAGGCAATGAAGTTCTCACCGTCGCCGACACCCACGACCATGGGCGAGCCCTGACGGGCGGCGATGACGCGGTCGGGCTCGTCGGCGGCGATCACGGCAATGGCATAGCTGCCGCGCAGGCGCGTGACGGCTGTCATGACGGCCTTGAGCAGATCGCCGTCATCTTTGTCGTTGATGAGATGTGCGACCACTTCCGTGTCGGTCTGGCTCGTGAACTCATAGCCCTTGGCCTGAAGCTCGCGGCGGATCTCCTCGTGATTCTCGATGATGCCGTTGTGCACCAGCGCAATGCGGTTGCGCGAGATATGCGGATGAGCGTTGCAGACCTCGGGAGCGCCGTGGGTGGCCCAGCGCGTGTGCGCAATGCCGACGGTGCCCTTGACGCCGTCTTCGGCCACGCGCTCGACAAGCTCGTGCACGCGGGACACGGTGCGGGCCCTCTTCAGGACGCCCTGATCAAGCGTGGCGACCCCGCAGGAGTCATAGCCACGGTATTCAAGGCGACGAAGGCCTTCCAAAAGCATGGGCACGACATCGCGATGACTCGCGGCGGCGACGATACCACACATTTCTTTCTCTCCAAACGTTCTTCGGGCGGCCCTGCGGCCGCCCGGTTTCTTTCTGTCTTACTGCTTCTTGACCGGACGCGTCCAGCCCTCGATCGTCATCTGACGGGCGCGGGAAAGCGGGAGCTTGCCCGCGGGCGCGTTCCTCGTAAGCGTCGTGCCCGCACCAATCGTGGCGCCTGCACCGACCTCGACGGGCGCGATGAGCTGGGTGTCGGACCCGATGAACGCATCGTCGCCAATGACCGTGCGGAACTTGTTCACGCCGTCATAGTTGCAGGTGATCGTGCCTGCGCCGACATTGACGCGCGCGCCCACGTCGGCGTCGCCGATGTAGGTGAGATGGTTGACCTTCGAATCCTGACCGATGACGGACTTCTTCACCTCGACGAAGTTGCCGATGTGGTTGTTGCCCGTGAGTTCGGCGCCCGGACGAAGCCTCGAGTACGGGCCGATGCAAGAGTCCCTGCCGACCGCGGCGCTTTCAAAGTGACAGAAGGGAAGGATTTCGACGTCATCCTCGACCGTCGTATTGCGAATCACGCTGTAGGCGCCCACGCGAACGCCGTTGCCGAGCACGACGCGGCCCTCGAACACGCAGCCGACGTCGATCTCGACGTCCTGTCCGCAGACAAGCTCGCCGCGAATGTCGATGCGGTCGGGATCAATGAGCGTCACGCCGGCTTCAAGCAGGCGGTCGGCCTGCACGCGCTGCCAGGTACGCTCAAGGGCGGCGAGCTGCACCTTGGAGTTGACGCCCTCGACTTCATAGGCATGGTCAGGATGAACGGCGGAGATGCGCACGCCGTCGGCGGCCGCGAAGCCCACGAGATCCGTGAGGTAGTACTCCTTCTGGGCGTTGTCGTTCTTCAGGGCGTCGAGCCAGGCGTCAAGACGGGCCGTCGGGAGCACCATGATGCCGGTGTTGACCTCCCTGATCAGGCGCTGCTCGTCGGTCGCATCCTTTTCCTCGACGATGGCCGTTACGACGCCCTCGGCGTTTCGCACGATGCGGCCGTAGCCCTTCGGATTGTCCATTTCAATGGTGAGGAGAACGAACTCGCTCTTCTCCGCCTCCTCGAGCATGCGGCGGGCCGTTTCAGCGGACAGAAGCGGCACGTCTCCGAGGCAGACAAGCGTCTGGGGTTCGTTTCGGTCGAGCACGGGCCAGGCCTGCATCAGTGCATGCCCCGTTCCTTGCTGCGGCATCTGAAGCGCGAACTGCAGGTCGGTCCTGCCTTCGTAGTGCTTCTGCACCTCCTCCGCGCAATGACCGACGACAACCGTCTTGACGGCGGCAAAGCCCTCCACGGCATCAAGCACGTGATCGAGCATCGGTCGGCCTGCGAGAGGCTGGAGAACCTTGGGCAGTTTGGAATGCATGCGCTTGCCCATGCCGGCGGCAAGAATGACGATGTTCATGGATATGCGTGGTCCTGGAATGCGTGACTCTGAAACAAGAAGCGGGAGCCCTCATCGAGGGCTCCCGCCTGTGACTGGTAGATGAATTTTATCAGGCCGGCGAGCTGATCGGAACAACGGCCGGCTTGGGCATCAGAGGCTCGTTGACGACATTGTCACGATTCTTTTCGTGCCACCAGGCCAGATACTCGCGGTTGCCACGCGTCGGGGCGAGCGAGCCCGCCACCATGCCGAAGCCTGCAGCCAGGAAGCCGCCGAGGACGTTCGGGAACACGTCGCCGAACGCCGTCGTCGTCAGCACCGTCCAGACGCCGGCGCCGAGAAGCATCGACCACCAGACGCCCTGACGGGTCGTGCGCTTCCAGTAGAGCCCGCAGACGAGCGGCCAGAAGGCGCCGATCACGGGGAACTGGTAGGCCATGGCCACCATGTCGTAGATGGCGGTGCCTTCGACAAAGAGCGAGTACGACAGCACCATGATCGCAAAGCCGAACACCGTCCAGCGCATCGCACGGAGCATGTTCCGGTCGTTGAGGCGGACGAAGTGCGTGAGGATGTTGCTCACAAAGGCAGTCGACGGAGCGAGCATCGTGGCGGACGCAGTCGACATCACGGCCGAGAGCACGGCGCCAAAGAAAAGCACGCGGAGCCAGAGCGGCATGTGGTCACGAACGAGCGTCGGCAACAGGCGCTGCGGATCGGTGGCGAGCATGTCCTGCGCGCTGCCGGGCATTACCAGAATGGCGGCGATGACGATGAACATCGGCACAAACGCAAAGAGGATGTAGACGCAGCCGCCGATGACGGGGCCGGCCACGGCCGTCTGCACGTTTCTGGCGGACATGACGCGCTGGAAGACGTCCTGCTGCGGAATCGAGCCGATCATCATCGTGATGGCGGAGGATATCCAAAAGAGCCACCCGGTCGCCGTCGGCTCAGGAAGCGCATTGAAGAGATCGCGCTCATGAGCGTAGTCGATCACCTTGCCGAAACCGCCCGCGAGATCCGACGCAAAAAAGAGGATCGCAACGAGGCCGAGCACGATGATGATCATCTGCACGAAGTCGGTGACTGCGACGGACCACATGCCGCCGTACATCGTGTAGGCAAGCACAACGACGGTGCCGATCACCATGCCGCCAGACACGGAGATGTAGCCCTCGGTGATCAGGTTGATCACGAGACCGAGCGCAGCGACCTGAGCCCCCACCCACCCGAGGTAGGAGAGGACGATGAAAAGCGTGCAGAGAACCTCGACGCCGCGGCCGTAGCGCTCGCGGTAGTAGTCGCCGATCGTCAGGATGTTGAGCTTGTAGAGCTTCTGTGCGAAGAACATGCCCACAAGAATCAGAGCCATGCCGGAGCCGAACGGCTCTTCGATCACACCTACAATGCCGCTCTCGATGAAGCGGCCGGGAAGACCCAGAATGGTTTCGGAACCAAACCAGGTGGCAAACGTTGCCGTGATGACCATAGGCAGCGGAAGACTGCGCCCTGCAAGGGCAAAATCACTCGTACTGCTCACACGCGTTGCGGCATAGAGGCCGATGGCGATCGTCGCCAGCATGTAGAGCATTACAAAACCAATCAGCGCCATCTCACATATTTCCTCATAAAACGACGTTGAAGGGAAAACCTTGTTTATTCGCGCGAATTGTAGGGCGTATTGCCTCCCACCGTACCCTGCAGAATGTAAAAAATCCGACCTCGGGGACACCAATCGACCATTGTTTCATCGAGATCAAAAAAAACGTGTCCTTTCCCTCAGCCAGAGGGAAAGGACACGTTTTTTATATGACAAAACGATGACAGAAATCGACGGCCCGTCAAGCGTTCTGCTGAATGCCTCCGAGGAGCCAGCCCTCGTCGCCTTCGACGGGCTTTTCGAGGATCCAGGTCTCATCGAACTCCTCGACTTCACCATCGATTTCGATCCTGCCCGTAAAGCGGATGTTGGCGAGGTAGACGCCGTCGGACTCGGTGATGCCGAGCAGCTCGTTCTTGAGCTCCTTGATGTCGGACTTGTAGGCCTGAGCGCCGCGTTCGCGCAGCTGGTGCGTGATGGCAGTGAAGACCTCGGTGGTCGTGAAGTCGGAGATCTCGATCACGTTGCCCGTATCCCAGGCCTTCTGCAGCTTGCGGTACTGTTCGAGCGCCGTCTCGAGGAAGGCCTTGCGGTCAAAGTCGTCGGGCGTGATGTCGCGCACGCCGTCATCCTGAGCGGCACCGCCTGCGAACTGGTCCATCACGCTACCGGTGCGGGCGCCGGAAGCAGCCGCGGGCGCTTCGTACGTACGGGCGGCCTGCTGCGGCTCATCCTTGGGCACGTCGCTGTACTGAATCGGCTCGGCATAGCCGGAAGAGGTCTGGACACGCTTGCGCATCATCATGCCGAGCACCATGCGCAGCACGAAGAAGATCGCCACGGCAGCGAGAATGCCTGTGATGAGGCTCACCAGGCCTGCGCCCTCAATGCCGAGCAGCGATAGAAGCGCGGAAATGCCGAGTGCGGCGGCAAGGCCCGTCAGGACGCTACGCATCATGGACGGACGCTGGGCCTGCTGCGCGGGAGCGGCGTTGGGCTGCTGGCGCTGCTGGCCGGCAGCATTCTGCTGTTGGGGCGCCTTGGGCGCGGCGGACGGCGCCGGAGCCTTCTGGCTGAAAGTCGGTGCGGGACGGCCAAAGGAGCTTCCGCCGCCGAAGCGCTTGGCGGCGTCAGCATCCATGCTGGTCGTCACCATGCTGAAGCAGATCAAAAAAGCAACGAGAAATTTCTTCATGGTCGTTGGTCACTTGGTGGTGGAAAAAATCAGGCGCCGGGCTTGAAGCCGATGTGCATGGCGCAGATGCCGAAGGTCATGTTCTTCCAGGACACGCGTTCAAAGCCCGCATCCGTCATCATGCCTGCAAAAGTCGGCTGGTCGGGGTGCATGCGAATGGACTCCGCAAGATAGCGGTAGGACTCGCGGTCGCCGGCGATGACGCCGCCCGCCCAGGGCATGAAGCGGAAGGAATAGAAGTCGTAGATCGGCTTGAACCAGGGCTGGCACTTGGAGAACTCCAGCACGAGGAGCCTGCCGCCCGGACGCAGCACGCGCAGCATCTCGCGCAGGGCGCGGTCCTTGTGCGTCATGTTGCGGATGCCGAAGGACACGGTCACGACATCAAACGTGTTGTCGGCAAAGGGGAGCATTTCAGCATCGGCCTCGACGACAGGGCACGGGAAGCCCGCCTGAAGAAGGCGCTGGGCGCCGATCGCAAGCATCTCGTGATTGATGTCGGTGGCCACGACGTTGCCAGCGCCGGCACGGCGGGCAAGCGCGATCGCAAGGTCGCAGGTGCCGCTGGCAATGTCGAGCACCTTCTGGCCCTGCTTCGTTTCGGTCGCATTGATGCAGCGGCTCTTCCAGACGCGATGAAGCCCGAGGCTGAGCACGTCGTTGAGAAGGTCGTACTTGGGCGCAACGCTGTCGAAGACCTCTCGAACCTGATCGGCCTTCTTGTCCTCATCGACCATCTGGTAGCCGAAATCGATCTGATGGTGAGCCTCCTGTCTGGAGGCCTCGTCCTTGTTGTTGTTCTGCATTTTTTGCGGTTGTTGTCAGGAATGGGAGCAGTGGTGTGCGGGCTTCAGCTTGGCGGCCTTTTCCTCAAAGGGCTTGTTGGCCGGATCGTTCGGTTCGCGGGAGGCGCCGTTCTTGGCAAGATCGTCGAGATACTGCTGCCAGAGCACGTCCCTCTCGTTGACGAGCTTTTCAAGATAGTCCCAGCTGTAGATGCCGGAGTCGTGGCCGTCGGAGAACGTGAACTGGATCGCATAGTTGCCGACCACCTGCACGCCCGTAATGTCGACGAGGCGCTTGCCAACCTGAAGCACGGCTTCATCAGGCGAATGGCCCTGCACTTCGGCGGACGGAGACAGCACGCGCAGGTATTCGAAGCTCAGACGGACGGGGCCGTCTTCGTAAACGAGTTCGAGTTCGCGGCTCTTCTTGTGAAGAGCAATATCAACGGGTATTTTCATCTTCCATCATCTCCGCCCGTCCTCTTGACGGGCCGTATCTGTCGTTTCGGCGCGGTCCGAAGACCGTTTGAGCAGCCGTTTTTGAAGTCCTGTAATGATAACCGCTTCAGACGGCCACCACAGCGGCGCCCGCACCTCATTACACACCATCCGCCCTGCCGTCAGCCTTAACGACGCCCGCCTTCCGTAATCTTCGGGCAAAGAAAATCCCGCCTCGAAGATCGAGACGGGACGCGACAGGTATCGCACATCCCTGAGCAACAGGCGGTTTTAAGCCGTCGTCCAAAAATACCCCCATAGATACCCCTATAGATAAAACGATAGGGGTAAAAAGACATCCTCGGCCAGTCTCATCATACCCCAATCATGCCCCCGCCATGATCGTCCTCGAGGCGGTCTCGAGGCTGGTGTTGGCCAGCACCGACCGACGCCCTCAATCAGCCTACACCTCGACCAGCCAGCCGACGCCAAAAATAGTAAAGGCTCAGTACATATTTAATGTACCGAGCCTTGTTTTTTGAACCTTGTTTTTGCCCCCACCCTATGCCCTACCCCCCCCCATGAAATATAGGTGGGACTGGTGGGACTGGTGGGACCGCCTGTGGCGCAGGCGTTTCGGGGCAGTATGTCACTTTAACACAGGTGGGACCAGTGGGACACCCTGTAGCACAGGCGTTTCGAGGCGATTTTTCAACCCGTTTTTTGGTCTAGCCCCACATTAGCCCGTCTGGACTCTGAAAAAATCGTGTTTTCAAGGAACTTTCGCACCTCTGGAGGGTAGGCGCCTGCAGGGATGACTACATACCCCGTTGGTATTGAAATATTTCCTACTCTTATCGGTTGACTGCCTTTCGTCTTGTATTGGTATCTGCCCGCGTTGTTTGTCACCAGCCATTTTTGTGACTTCAAAGCGGCCATTGTCTCGCGGCGTGCCTCGCCGCAAGCTCGTTTCATGCCGACGCCCAAGAAAATCACGACAGCAGGCTCACAGGGAACACCCCCACTTAGCGTAGCTCCATAAATGACCGAACCACACAGCGGCCTAGGGTTGGCCGCTGGATAGACTTTTCCATCGGGATACACGCTTGTAAAGTTCTCAGGATAGGCGACGACATAATCAATCACGCCTTGACACAGCCTAAGCTCCTTCTGTTCGCTGGTCTCGAAGTTCTCAACGAAAGATCGAAAACAAGCATCGGCAAAGTTCGACGCCTCGCCCGTCGACCACGGCAGAACACCATATTCCGTCGCAAGCTCACCAGCTACCGCCACAAGCGCGAAGCGTTTAGCAACTCGCAGGATTTGCCCGTTGTAATGCCGTGCATGGACGTTAACCCAGTCGGCCACTCCTTTGGCGATATGTTCCCTCATGACCTCGACGCCGCCACGACGTTCGACATCTGCAATCAATGCCTCCATGAACGCCACGCCAGCAGTACCGTAAAACCTTGACCCAAACTCTGCGAAGGTGTCGGCCAGCTCCTTCGAGTTCATTCCTCTGGGGACGCTTTCAAAGACGCCCAAATCTTCACTCACAGGAATGGCGTCAATTGTTGCCATGCGAATTTCTGCCCCCGTGGCCACGTCCCGACGCTTGAGGCGTTCCATCATTTGCGCCGCCGTGTACTCGCCCGCCGACATGAAAAACAATCTCCAATTGGAAAGAGTCCTTCCCTTGGCGTCTTTCGTCATGCGCCGTTTGCCAACACCGTTCCCGAGCATATAGATCACCTGCTCGAAATCCACCCTCGCATTCTCACCCTGACCCAACTCATCAATAAACAATGGCAGATCGGTATGAGACTTCGCCGCAAGCTCGAGGCCGTTCCCTGTGGCGTTCCATGACACTTTCATTTCTCCAGCATCTTCGAGAACCTGCCCCCATACACTGACACCAGCTCGAAGGGCTGTACTCTTGCCCTTACTGGACTTGCCGACAAGGTGAAAGCCGCCCGACCCCTCATTCGTGAATCGTAGGAGTGGAGACGCGAACGCCATGCACACAGCGAAGGCTACACGGCTTGAGTGTTTTGCATTCGTCCCAATGGTGTCTTGCCATTGCTGGAGCGTTCCGCCTTGACCGTACTGGGGCGCGTGTTCAGTCTCCCCGTTGTAAATGGTCTCCTGCCCGTCGGCGTCTCCGAACGTGGCGTTCGGGATGATGAATTTCTTCCCCAGCTCAAGCCAGCCGTATGAGTCAGTAGTCTGAAAGTAGCGTTCAACGTCTCGCGTTCGGATAAATTCAGCAACATGAGCATTGCCGCCCTGAGCGTTCGCACGGTACAAAGAAAGTCCCTGATCGGCCAACGTAGCTAGTACAGAGTTCTGATTTTTCACCAGTTCCGACATCATCACTGTTGCCTTACGAATCTTCCCGAAGGTGTCGGCAAACCGAACCAGTCGACACCGACCGCCGCCCTGCCTGTCGTAGCCTTCGGCCTCTACATCAATGTAGGAGCAAAGTTTGATCGGGCTTTTATCGCCAATGACGACCTGCAAATCGTCCTTTCCAACAAAGAAAACATTGCCCGAAGGAGCATGATGCTCATTCCTCGCCACGACGTTCTCATCGTCGGCGCGAAGCGCGCCGTCTAGCGGATCGGCGGGTAAAATAGCAGTGTTCACATTATTTGTGACTTTGCTCGTTTCGGCCTTCGGCTTCACGCTGGAGGCCGTTTTTTTGTCCTCAACCCTCATTCGTCAAATCCCCTGTTGCAATGTAAAAATCATTCCAATCGGTCGGCCTGTCGCCGCCCGTCAGCAGTCGGAACCGCCTGACCACCTCATCATTTATTGGCGGGACATAGAAAGCGGCACCGATCTTTTCAGCCGCCGCCCGAGCCTCATCCTCACCGTTCCCAATGTCGGACAGAATGAGGAATCTCTTTCCCTGTCGGAAACGATCAGCCCACAGCCGCGCAACGTTCCCGAGATTGCCGCTGGACATAGCGGCCACGCACGGGAAGCCCTTAACCAGCTCAACACTCAAGGCCGTGGCCATGCCCTCAGCTATCCCGATCACGGTTGAGGATTGATAAGCCTCCACAGGATGAGACAGCCAGTAAAGGCCGCCTACTCGACCCGTTTTCATGAACTGTTTCTTTCCTTTGGCGTCAATGAACTGGAGCGATTGAAGTTCGCCACTCTTGCCCTGTAGCGGAATAACCAGCAGGCGACCGTGCAGGCCTGTTCGATAAAGTTCCCCGTGATCGTTCCTGATCCCACGGCCTGAAAGAATTTCGTCAACGATTGACGCGTCGACCTCTCTCATCGTGCTGGTCGGCTTGATCCTCTTTCGGATTAGGTAGGGATGCTCAACGACTGGACGAGACACCCGCCAAATCTCCGAAGCTGTGTAGGCCGCGTCTTTGCGTTCTCGCTCGAGCCGTTCTTTCTTCTGGGCTCCCCTGACCACGGAATCAATGCGCCATTGACGGCGCTCCGCGTAGGACATCTTGCGGCCAGCATCTTCACGCCACGAGGCACACTCGCGCGTTCTTTCGTTGAAAACCGTCCCGCCCCGACCGTCATCATGGACACGGATCGAACCAGCCAGTTCACCGCTCTTATCGCCTTCGGCCTTCGCCCGACAATTCCCTCTGGGAACTTCGGATAGATGAACCTGCACGGCGTCGGCGGCCTCATGGAACGACGGGAATACATGTTTCTCACCGCCCACTCGCTTGAATTGTCCCGAGTGCCTAATCATGGTTCCCCTCCTTTTGGCGTTCAGATTCTTCCCAGCGGCTCAAGCGCTCGATCGTCTTGACCTCGACCGCCTCATCAATGGCCGCCATGATCGTGGCAATGAGTTCTCGCGCGTCATGGACGCCATGAGGATCAAACACAGCCAGCCGAAGGAGTTCACGGTCGGCCATGTTCAGCGCATAGGACTTTTCGCGCAAAACGCTTTCGGTGTATTGCTGGTACTCAGTCACTAACGCACCATGTACGTTTTCAGTGGATACACTTCGATCTTTGATAGGACTCATTTTTAGCCCTCCACCTTTGTTTTCTCTTTATTCGCTCTTTGTCCTGTCGTCTCTGCTGGAGCTCGAAGGCAGGCGTTCGTTTCAACGTTCGACGCCGCCGACGCGATAGCCGCAACATCAGACAAAAGCCCCAGCATTGCGGAAAGATCAAAATCTTCTGCTAACAACTGATCCTGAGGATTCAGCCCCTTTACATAGGCGTAATCGGCAAGGACGGAAAGCGCGTTCGATAATTGAGAAATAACAGTTGATACCCCCCCCCGCGCGTGAGATGCTATCCCGAACAGCTTTGGGGGAGTCTTGAGAGCAAGCGTCGATGATGCCCGCAAGCGCCGATTGGTTTGCGACACGCAAGCCGCGCAGGAAGTCGGAGGACTTGAAGGGGAGACGTTCAGCCATGACGCGCCTCCATCAGGTTTTGACCAGCAGGAAGGCTTTCGACCTCACGGCAGAAAGCGATCAGCTCGGCCAGACAGTCGGAGACACGGGCGCGAAGCTCGGCACGAGCAACAGCGGACAGCAGGGAGGCACCCGCACGGTATGCGGCCTGAGCGCGCTGTAGCAGGCCCTCGGCGCCATCGGCCACATCGGTAAAGGTGTTGACCTGCGGACGCTCCTCGGCGCGCTTGTGGCACGACTGGACGGGCAGGAAGGCAGGTTCAGGTATGGAGGGGAATGCCGTGGATACATTACGGCTTAGGGTGCGCATCATTGCGAGGATTCCTAGAGACAGTTTGTAGGAAATCCCCCACCGACCGCCAAGAGGGTGGGAGACACCGTGCGGGTTGGCGGATCGTTCTCTAGGAAACGACAAGCCCGAAGGCTTCCCGCACGGCATCAACCCGCAATAAGGTACGGGCGCAATGAGGCCATGGGCACGATTAACGCCAAAAGAAAAGCCACGTGCATAGCGTGACGTGGCGATTAATCGCCTAGAGAAACGCAAGCCGCCAAGCCTGCACCCAGTCAGGCGACTGGGCAGGCAAAGCATAGCACGGCATCGGACGATTGCACAAGGCGCCATCGACGCGATAGACTCACTCCTCGACAGGCCGCCGACCCGAGTACCGTCGTTTCCTCTGATTCCACCCTTCGGAACGATGACACTCACAGCGGCCTGATCTCGTTTATGGCTTCGCATTGACTGCCCCCTCCACAACACGGCGTTCGACGCCAAAGATTCGAGGCAGACGGCCACGACGTTCCCGCCAGTACATGAACGCGGCCAACGCAACGGAATCCATGCGGTAGGTCAGGCATCGGCCACCGAAGCCGCCTCGCGTCGTTTCCTCCACCAGCTCGACATGATCCTCAGCTTCGGGCACCACGGCCAAGAATTTCTTGAACGACGTTTTCAGCACAGCAGGGCGCGTTTTCGGCTTGAGCTGGTGCGCAATGTCAGATAGTTGATGTTGGTACTTAGCGGCCATGTTCACCCCTCCACATCGTCATAACGCGGACGGGATTCAAGCCATGCGTCGACCTCATCACGACGCCATGCAACGCAGTTTGCGCCCAACTTGATGGGCTTCGGAAAGTTCCCTTCTCTGACCCAGCGGCGCAACGTCGTGTTGCCGATATTCCCGAGCTCCTTGCGTAGTTGAATCGCCCGAACGAGAGGAGGTCGGAGAGCGTCGACCGCTGGTTGTTTTGTTTCAAGAGTCATCGATAATCCTCATTGATTAACGTTTGCCCCGAGCGGGATTGCAGGGGCTTCGATGACTACTTTAAAAAAAGGGAGGCGTCACCGCCCCCCATCTTCGAAAGTGTCGGCCAGCTTAAAAATGACTGTCACTTTCAAACTGACCGTCACTTTCAAACTGACGTTACTCTCATGAAAGCATGACCGAACAAGGTTTTCTTGTCCCGACCTCTTCCCTGTACTTCGTCAAAGCACGTTCAGCTGTTTTCCACGATTTACCGAGATTCTTCTTTTTAAACCTCTCCATAATCTCGACAGTTTGAGCCGTGACCGTTTCGCGCGGCATATCCCGAAGGACTTCCCCGACGATCTCAAACTTATCCTCGCGTTTCAGACCGCGTTTCCCGAGAGTTTCTCGTTTGGCCTCTCTCGCCGCTTGTACGCAGGGAAGGCCGTTGTATGTTTGCTCAATGACTTCAAGCGGCCATTGCTCCCTGAGTGTGAATATCGGCCTATCCGTCCTTTTCCTGTGCCGATTGCAAACGACCAGATACGCCTCAATAGGGAAGCCGTCAGGGTGCTTCACATACCCAGCCAGCCGCTCGACGCCTGACTCGTCTTTTCTTATGCACAGTCGAATGTACGCCGTGAAACTTTTTATCACCCTAAAAAAAACTGGGTTGGCGTCTCGCTCCTCGCCTTTTCCCAGCGCATCCCGAATTTCTTTGGTCGGCTGTGAGTAGTAAAGCGTCGCAAATTCTTCAACCTCATACGCAGATTTCTCATACGCTCGAGCCATCAACAATTTTTCATGAGCCGACAGCGCGTTCGGTCGACCAGCGTCATCGAGCATTATCTGTCGCTCCGCATCCAACTGATCGAGTTCCCGCCTCAGTTCCTTTCGTTTCTCGTTCACCTTTTCGAGTTGCTGGTCGACCTTTTTAAGTTCCCGAAGCTTCGCCGCACGTTTTACAGAGTGATTCGCAAAATCGGTCGAGATTCGGTCAGACGAATCGTCGAAGTAAGTGCAACGACCAGCCGCGCTCTCATTGACTTGTTTCGCCAAAGCGTCGACATCCGACCCCACTCCGAATACATCGGCGGAAAAATCAAGGTAGTTAGCCATAAATTTATGTACTTTGCTCGTCAAAATGGCGTTGTTTTTATAGGTTCTCCAACTCTTTCAGCCCGCCAACAATATGGCTCCGTCAATCATTGTCAATCGCGGGCTTGGAGAACTGGAGAATACCTTTAGATATTAGTGGATGCCGCCCGAAACTTCACCTGCTTGCGGCGCACTTATCCACAGCATGTACACAACCTATCAACAACCGTCTCTTTTGCCCCCCTTGATAGTGAAAAGTTACGTTTTCAGTGCCTCGCGCGCGCGCGGACTGCAGGCAAAAGTCCATCAGATCGGTGCCGCCTTCTCCTTTCTGCTCATCCAGTCTCAAGCCCCACTACGGACAAACCACAAGCATCAACCACAGTCACAGTATCGAACAACCTTTTCATTGAGACAGAACGCTCAAGCCCCCAAAAATACCGCCCATTCGACGCGCCTCTTTTGCCGCAATCCCCCACGGTCTGACCATGTTTTACAAAATTGCATCTAGACGACCTTCGGGCCTCGCTAGACCCGCTCCTTGTGGATTTGGCTTCCCAGTACCTCGGCCCCCTCTGGCTCCCTGCATCATTCACCCTAAACGCTTTCGCTCAAATTTGCGCAAAAGTCAGGAAGTGGGGTTTTCCGTACGTCTCGCGCGCATGGACACGGATCGGAGGGGGCAGATTTGAAATCCGACCCTTTGAAGAACGTCTCGCGTGCGCGCGCGAAGCGATGAGCCCTTTCCTCAACAACGGCACCACCTTCACGACGTGCAAACCCATTGCGCCACAACGCCCGCGCCCTTCGGAGCAATCGCCAAAACCTCCACGAATTGCACGCGCAAAACTTGAGCTAGGGGCGCGGTCTAGAACAAAACCAGCTTCACTTTTGACACGCCCCTCCCTCGCGCGCGCGGACTGGTGGAGAAAGTCAGGCACCCCACAGGTCAGACCACAATCGCACGACCTGAGCACGGTCTCGAAACGTAGGAGATGACGCCAACGAATGGCCGACACCGACCACAGGTTCAACGCCATATAGGCGCCATCCTCAAACCGTTGCGGCTGTAAGCGTCCGATTGATTTGAAGCCCTGTTAGACGCCACCCTAATAACCGCCTGTCTCTGGGTTTGCTCGGGGTTCATGCTTAATATTTTTCAATAACCCGACCACGGGAACGAGTCAAACGGGCTCAACATTTTTCAACAGGCCGCCGACCAGCCGTTCGGGCAACGTCAAGCGGTTCACGGATTTCTGCAACGGGATAGACGGCACCGACCTCAGTCTTGCGGCACGGTGTCGAACCCTTTTTATAGGGGTGTCAAAAAGGGCAATTTCTCGACCATGCTCTCGGTACGCTGGACTAGCCGACGCCATTCTTGCGCCCGCTCCAATCGCTCACGTTCTCCGAATGTCTCTCGCCAATGGATTGGCCTTCTGTGCGCTCTCCCGTGCGTTCTGAGCGCGTCTCACAGCCTCCGCGCCTGATTGCTCATCGGCGGCATAAGCTCGAAGCCATGCGCTCAAATTGACCGCCATGGGCTGGGTTCTCTTTCCTTTCTTTCTGGTTCTGGTGAATGGTCTCGTCATCATGCCTCCTCAAGGTACTTTCTCTTACGAGACAGGATAGAGCCAGTAGGAGAAAGGTTAGATAGATAGATTATTAATTATTAATTATTTATTCTTTATTCTTTTCTTTCTTCTTCTCTCTCTAGTCCCACCTGTTTTTGCCAAAGTCCCACCTCTCTTTGGCAAAGTCCCACCTAATTCTGCCAAAGTCCCACATTGGCAATTCTCTCGCTTTAGCCTGTGGTACAGGTAACAACACCGAAAAACGGTCTCTAGTCCCACCTGTCCCACCTAATTTTTCACGTTTCCTAGTCGAATGACCAGCAGGCAAAGAAAAGCCCCGACACCGAAAACGGCTCGAGGCTGGTAGGTTTTAAGCGTTCTGTTCCACGATCTTCTGCCATGAGTCCCACTCTGGGGCGTCGGCCTCATCGGGGTATCTGCCAGTAATGAGGAATCTTCCCCACAGCGTGGCGGCTTCCCTTCGGCGTTTTGCCATCGGGTTCCGACGATACGCTCCATTGAGCGGGTCTCCTTTGGCTTTACCTGCACTGTGATCTAGGCACAGCTCGACGGCCAGCTTACTGATTGTGGCGTCGACATCATGCTCATCATCTTCTGACCACGTGGCGAACGTCGTTCGGCAGAGAGCATGGGGCACAACCACAGGGTAACGGCCTTGGTCGTCTTTCATCGTCCAATCTCGCCACTCGGGAAGGCCGCGTTCTCGCCGCCTCTTGTTCATTGCATCAATGACACGCCTCAAAGTTGTTTGTGTGATTGCGTTCCGACCGCCATCAGCAGAGAACACGCAGTCACCCTCGAAGCGAGGCAGGGACTTTAGAAAGTCCGTGGCGTACTTGGACAGGTAGGAGACATAAAAGCCCTCGCCCTTTTTCTTGCGGTTCTCCTCTGCGACCTTGCAAGATTCCCCTTCCCAGTCAATCGCCCCCCATCGGAGTTCTCTGTAACTGCCGCCTCTGAGTGCAGTCAGCATTCCGAAGATCAGCGCATTGCGGCCATTGGACGGCGGCAACTCGCACAGCTCACGAAAGAATGTCGGCGCGTCCCTGTAGTCAATCGTCGGATTGTTCCCGCCTTTCGGAATCTGGTGCTGGATCGGCGCATAGAGCGCGGCCAACCTCGACCCCTTGACCAGCGAAGCGGGAAGAATGCCTTCGGCTCTCAACTTCTGATTGATAGCCCATTCACAAACACCGTTGATGTAATCCCTGATCTTTCTGGACGTGGCCTCTGAGACTTCAAAAAGCCAATCGTCTTTTGTCAATGCCTCGAACACATCGTCGGCGTTTACCTCCCCGACGGGCTTATTACCGAACACAGGGAACGCCCTCGACCGAAGCCCGCTCATAACATTGCGCTCCCTGTTCGGATTGTTGACCGACCAGCCAGCCGCGTTCAATGCGACATAGGCCACGGCGGCCTGCTCGAATGTCACAGCCTTGACCTTCGCCAACTCTTTGGCCTCTCGTTCGGCGGCCTTCTGGTTCTCAGCCTCGACCAATGGATCAATGCCAGCCAGCAATGAGGCGCGGTACTCTCTCGCCTTCGCTCTCGCCTCAGAGAGGCCACAGCCTCCACCATTGGGGTTATAGGTCAGGCCATAAAGGGAGCGGTCAACGGCCTTCCCGTTTATCTTGCAACGAATGACCCAGCGGCGGCTACACCCGCCCAAGGTCTTCTTGATGATCAGGTACAGACCAGCAACACCGCCGACGCCTATCTTGAGTTTCTGGGCATCGGACTTTTCAAAGTCACGGATGATGTTGTTCAACGCCGTGGGCTTGAGTTCTTGGGCAATCTTGGACATAGTGCCTTCGTTTATTGGGGTATCTTGACCGCACTCAATGGCGACCTCATGACGTACCCCAATAAATACCCCAATCCGATTGGGGATGTCAAGGCATTCCACGGCACACCCCGATAAGCTCAATAAGCCCAAAATCCACGAAAACGCCTGTGGCAAAAGAAAAACCCGCACAGCGTGGCACTGTACGGGCTTAGTGTTTGGTCCCCGCGACAGGAATCGAACCTGTACCGCAGCCTTCGGAGGGCTGCATGATATCCATTTCACCACGCGGAGAAGAAGGTCATTATAACGGAATTCCCTCCGTTCAAAAAACGTCCGGAAGGTGCCCGACTAGATGGATGCCGGGTCGACCTCGATGGTCCAGTCGATGCCCGAGGGCGCATTGAAGGTTGCCTGCCACTGCCAGAGAAAACGGTTCAGGGATGCCCTGCCGTCGGCCTCGACGAGCAACTGGGCGCGTTCGACATCCATCAGGCGCACGAGGGGCATGGGCACGGGATCGAAGACCCTGACGTCCTCGGGAGCCATGCTGAAGCCTGACTTTGCGCAGGCGTTGAGGAAGTAGAGTGCCTCGGCGAGCGTCTTCGCCTGCGCCGTGACCAGTGCCTGATGGACAAAGGGAACGCACCAGTTTTCCTTGCGTTCCTCGACGAGAGACTCCGCAAAGCCCCTGTAGTCCTGCTTTTCCAGAGCGCCGAAAAGGGGGGCCTCGGGAAGCCGCGTCTGAATGACGACGCGCCCCTGATCGCCGTGGCGGCCGGCACGGCCCGCCACCTGCATCAGCGTGGCGAAGAGCCGCTCCTTGGCGCGCGCATCAGGACTCAGGATCTGGGCGTCGGAATTGAGAATGACGACCAGACCGACATTGTAGAAGTCGTGCCCCTTCGCGATCATCTGGGTGCCGACCAGAATGTCCACCTCTCCGCGGTGTACCTTGGCGAAGGCCTTTTCAGCCTCATGCTTGCGGGAGACACTGTCTCGGTCTATGCGAAGCACCTTGCGCTCGGGGAACCTCCGGCCGATCTCCTCCTCAAGACGCTCCGTGCCGATGCCTCGCGGCAGAATGTCGACATTGCCGCAAGAGGGACAGGCTTCAGGCACCTCCGTCTGCCAGCCGCAGTGGTGGCAGACCAGCGATCTGGAAGACTTGTGGAAGACGGAGAAGGTGGAGCAGCGCCTGCACGTGCTCACCCAGCCGCAGGCGGGGCATGACAGCACGGGCGAGTAACCTCGCCTGTTGAGAAACACAAGCACCTGACGGCCGGCTTCCAGACAACGGCTCATGGCTGCGCACGCCTCATCGGAGAGCGCCTCGCCCGAGCCACGCCTCGGCGGCTCGATGAGCTCGATGGCAGGCAGCAGGGCATTCTGCACGGCGCGCTGATGAAGCTCAAGAAGCCTGTAGCCGCCAGACTGTGCCTTGACCCAGCTTTCAATCGAAGGCGTGGCAGAGCCTAGCACGACGGGAATCCCGTTCCTGTGGGCTCGCCAGACGGCAAGGTCTCGGGCCGAGTATCGAAGTCCGTCCCCCGCCTTGAACGACTGGTCATGCTCCTCGTCGACGATGACGAGGGAAAGCTTGCGGAAGCTGGAGAAGACCGACATGCGCGTGCCAACGAGCACGCGGGCGCGCCCCTCGTGTACGGCAAGCCAGGAGCGCGCGCGCTCCATGTCCGCCAGATCTGAGTTGAGCGTCACGACGCTCTCGCCGGGAAAGCGTGATCGCACGCGGCCCTCGAGTTGGGGCGTCAGATTGATTTCCGGTACGAGCAGGAGGACCTGAGCCTCGGGATCACGGGCAAGAACCCGCTCCATGATGTGAAGATAGACTTCGGTCTTGCCCGACCCCGTCACGCCGAACAGAAGGAAGGGGCTGTAGCCGGAAGCCGTCGAGACGGCCTCCACCGCCGCACTCTGTTCGTCGTTGAGCGCGGGCTTCGGCCCTGCCTCGCCTGCGGGCTCCGGCAGCTTCTTCAGCTTTTCGAGCTGGTTCTGATGCCTCACGCCGGGAATGCGGCGGAAGAAGACGGGAAGCGTCGGCACGGCCGCCTCGCCCCATGAGCGGATGTAGTAGCCCGCGGCAAAGCGGGTCAGCGCCAACCACTCCTCGGTCATGGGCGCGGAGTCGCGCAGGACGGCCTTGATCTGCCTGACCCTGTTCTCCGCGAAATCGGCGGCCGCCCGAAGCCCCGCCACGATGCCCACGACGTTCCGCGTGCGCAGGCCCACGACGACGCGGTCCCCCACTGCAACGAGCATGTCCGCCGGCACGGCATAGTCAAGCAGCCCGAGCCCCGGCGTGTCCACCATCACCTTTGCATAAAGATCGCCCGCTTCCTTTGTCATCGCCTCTGGCCCGCCCCTTGAAGAAATGTGGATAATCTTGTGGACAATTTTCCGAGCTTTTTCCTAAAAACCTGTCCAAATCCATTGTTCGCGCCACTATCTGTTCAATAGGCATCCCCTAACGGGACTGTCCTGCAGTCCATTAAAAGACAAAGGCGCCAAGACATCTTTCGTCTTGAGCGCCTTTGCAACGACTCGCACAGTTGAAAAAAGCTGTGCATAACCCTATCGAGAATCAGTGATAGCGTCGGCTATATTCGTGAACTTCGTCGACCAGGATCTGAACGTTTTCAATCGGCGTGAACTGGTTGATGCCGTGTCCGAGATTGAAGACATGGCCGCCATTGCCAATCATACCGAAGCCGTCCATGACCTTGCGTGCCTCGGCGCGGATTGTCTCCTCGGGGCCGAAGAGGGCGAGCGGGTCCATGTTGCCCTGAAGGGCGACCTTGTCCTCAACGACGCGACGTGCACGGGTCATGTTGACCGTCCAGTCGAGGCCGACCGCATTGCAGCCGGAGGCCGCGATTTCGGAGAGCCATTCGCCGCCGCCCTTCGTGAAGACGATGGACGGAACAACCTCGCCCTCGTTTTCGCGAACGAGGCTGTCGAGCACCTGGCGGGTGTAGCGCAGAGAGAAGCGCTGGAAGTCGCCGTCGGCGAGCATGCCGCCCCAGGTGTCGAAAATCTGAACGGCCTGAGCGCCTGCGGCGATCTGGGCGTTCAGATACGTGGCAACGGCCTTGGCGTTGACGTCAAGCACGCGCTCGAGCAGGTCGGGGCGCTGGTACATCATGGTCTTGACCGTACGGAAGTCGCGGCTGCCGCGGCCTTCGATCATGTAGCAGGCAAGCGTGAAGGGAGAGCCGGAGAAGCCGATCAGGGGGACTCGGTTGTTGAGGGCCTTGCGGATCGACGTCACGGCGTCCATGACGTAGCGGAGCTCCTTGTCGGATTCAGGCACGTAGAGCTTGGCAACGGCCTCCTCGCTCTGAACGGGATGGTCGAACACGGGACCCTCGCCGGCCACGAAGTGCAGGCCGAGGCCCATGGCATCGGGAACCGTCAGAATGTCGGAAAAAAGGATGGCCGCGTCGAGACCGTAACGGTCGATCGGCTGCAGCGTCACTTCCGTAGCGTAATCGGGGTTCATGGCGAGGCCCATGAAACTGCCCGCGCGCGCACGGGTTTCGCAATACTCCGGCAGATAGCGGCCGGCCTGACGCATCAGCCACACGGGGGTAAAATCGGTTTTTTCACGCTTGAGCGCACGCAAAAAGCAATCGTTGATCGGTTTCATGGTTCCCACTTAGAAACGGAAGAAATACAAAAGAGCTAGACATGCCCGCCAACCCAGAGTCCCCTTTCACGAACACCAGCTGGCTGACGACCGGCAAGAACAACGCCCCCGTCATCGCAGTGCACGCGCAACCGGGCGCCAAGCGGACTGCCGTCGTCGGCGTTCACGGCGACAGGCTCAAGATCGCCCTGGCCTCTCCTCCTGTGGACGGCAAGGCCAACGCGACGCTGATCAAGTACCTCTCCAAGGGGCTGGGCGTCTCCAAGAGCTCCGTGCGTCTGCTGAGCGGCGACACGAGCCGTGAAAAACGAATAGAAGTCGTCGGCCTTTCGACCGACGACCTTCTGGAAGCCTTGAAGAAGCTCTTGTCCGACGGTTAGCGGACGATGAGGACCGGGCGGTCGACCTGATGCAGGACCTTCTGGGTTTCGCTGCCCAGCAGGAACGAGCCGATGGAGCCGAGACCGCGGCTGGCCATCACGATGAAGGACACGTCGTGGCGGACGGCGCAGGCCAGCACGCCCTTCCAGATGGCGTCTGCATGCTCGGCAACCACTTCGCACGGGACGCCCTTTTCGGCAGCCTTGCGGCTGATGGCGGCCAGCCGGTCGCGGACGGCGGCATCCTCGGCCTCAAAACCACCGGTCGGGGCCTCGCCGACGACCGAAGTCATGCCGATGAGTTCGCCGCCGAGCTGCTTCGTCAGATCGATGGCCGTATCAATCGCCTTGTCACTCAAATTAGACCCGTCTGTAGTTACCAGTACCTTAACGCCAGCCATGCTGACCTCCTGATTGAATCAAATACCTTTGTTCTCAAGCGCTTGGTTACGCATCAGATAATCGTACCTGCATCCAGCAGCCGACTGACCTGCATCCCTGCGCTTTCTTGATTTTGAACATAAAAAAAGGGCGGTATTTGAACAATACCACCCTTTTTGGCAGAAACAACGTTCGCTTAACGCTGCTGACGAATCTTCTTGATTGCCACGATCTGAGCGGCCAGAGCGGCCATCTCGGCTTCGAGGCGGGCAATCTCGATTTCGCCCGTTGCATTCTGACGCTGTGCGCGGGCATCTTCAAGAGCCTTGGCAGCCTTGGCCTCGTCGAGGTCATTGCTGCGGACGGCCGTATCAGCCAGCACAGTCACCAGATCGGGCTGAACTTCAAGCACGCCACCAGCCACAAACACCTGTTCCACTTCCTTCTTGCCCGGCAGATGAATGCGGACAAAACCGGGGCGGATCAGCGTGATGAGGGGCACGTGCCCAGGCAGAATACCCAATTCGCCAGACTTACCGGGCAGCGAAACGAGCTCGGCGTCACCGGAGAAGATGGACTCTTCCGCGCTAACGACGTCGACTTTGATAGTAGCCATGTTAGTTGCTCCGTTGTCGGGCGCTTGACAGGGCCGATCTTGCGACCGGCCTCAGGCAAGCATTACTTCAGGGTCTTCGCCTTTTCAAAGGCTTCGTCGATGGTACCGACCATGTAGAAGGCCTGTTCGGGAAGTTCGTCGCATTCGCCTTCAACAATCATCTTGAAGCCGCGGATCGTTTCCTTGAGCGGAACGTACTTGCCGGGAGCACCGGTAAACACTTCAGCAACGTGGAACGGCTGGGAGAGATAGTTCTGGATCTTGCGAGCGCGCATAACCGTCAGCTTGTCTTCCGGAGCGAGTTCGTCCATACCGAGAATGGCGATGATGTCGCGGAGTTCCTTGTAGCGCTGGAGCGTTTCCTGAACCCGACGGCAGATGGAGTAGTGCTCTTCGCCGATGATGTTCGGGTCGACCTGGCGGGACGTGGAGTCAAGCGGGTCAACGGCCGGGTAGATACCAAGGGCAGCGATGTCACGAGACAGCACGACCGTGGCGTCCAAGTGGCCGAAGGTGGTAGCCGGAGACGGGTCGGTCAAGTCGTCAGCAGGCACGTAAACGGCCTGAATGGACGTAATGGAACCGGTCTTCGTGGAAGCAATACGTTCCTGAAGCTTACCCATTTCTTCAGCAAGCGTCGGCTGGTAGCCCACGGCGGACGGCATACGGCCGAGCAGAGCGGACACTTCCGTACCGGCAAGGGTATAACGGTAGATGTTGTCGATGAAGAGCAGGATGTCGCGGCCTTCGTCACGGAAGGCTTCGGCCATCGTA
>OGIY01000179.1_pt1 | contig 44962 bp, 41 predicted proteins | sample 1571931 | NCBI WGS metagenome assembly OGIY01 (sample SAMEA2582110, study PRJEB24529) | metagenome | biome: Human gut stool | place: China | collected 2011
AATGGTTTTGTAGCAACAGATCCGACGCACTTTGGAAAGACGTATCATGATAAACAGACGAGGTAAACGTGTTGACCGTGAGGCTGTTTTCTTACCACCTTTGTCTTTGTGAGAGTTGAGGACAAAAATCTTAATGGAATCCGCTTCCGCTCCGATGTTTATAAGATGCTTTCGGAACCAGGCAAAAGTGCCCCATATGCTATCCCTGATATCAAATTCAGCCATTTCAGCGAGCGAGAGTTTGAAGAGAAGGTTGCAACTTCTATCATCCTGAGGCAGATGGTGGTATCTCTATTCTCGACGATAGCCTAGGCATTGATTGGAAAAATCCTACCGACCATGCCATTCTCTCAGAGAAAGATACCAAGCATGATTTGTTGAAGGACTTTGATAGCCCATTCGACATCAATGTGGATTTATATAAGTGACAATGACAAATACTGAGATCTTACAATGTTTTCTTTGGCATATAGTGCTATATTCTCATAGTCCAGAAGACCAAACCGTTCATAATGAACTCATAAGCCAGGCCCGTAAGTACATAGGTTTGGATATTCCGAAAATTAGAGAGGGAATACATTATCAAGATGTTTTGGAATTAATCTTGATGGATGTTCATGGCAGGTTCAATGCTTGTGATTGGTATGGCGTCGAGAAAAATTTGCGGCTATTTGATCGAATCGCATCGGGCAAAAAAGTTTATGGGAATCTCCTTTTTGATAGATGGTATACTTCTGCTGATTCCTATTTCCGTAGAGGTTTGTTGGATAGAGCCTTGGAGGCGACTTTTCAAGCGGAGCCTTATGCCGAAGGGCATTTTCTTAGGTATAAAATGTTGTTGTTGCGCGGTGAGATAGAGAGCGCAAAAAAGAATATGTATGAGTTTTCTGTCAATTCTCTTTCTTCTGCTTTATACGAGGCAGAACAGTTAGGGGAAACTTATGTAATCAATGTCTACAATCGTTTAGCGCATATGTTCTCTTTGCGATATGCCTCTTTAGGAATGAGTTTTTTGCGCAAGGCTCAAGCTTTATGTGAAAGACTAGGAGATGAAAAATTGTTGTTGGAAAACAGGATGACTAGAGTTGATTCTTATTATGGCTTGTCTTTGCGTCATCCACAAGATGAGAAAATGTTTTTGGATGAAGCTCAGCAAGTCTTGAATTTGGTAGATTACGATAGTTTACCTTTGCCTCAGAACAAGATGTATTACAAGGAATTGCTTGGCAAAATAACACATAACGTAGATCCTATCATCGAAGCATGCAAGTTCTATCAAGGTGTGGATGCATTAGATGAAATCTGTCGCTGTAGTGATTCTATCCTAGTGACAGGCATTAATTATGAGCAAGCCGCTAAGGCACTTCCTTATGTTGAGATATATCGAAAAACAGCAATGAAGCGAAACGATAAGGATTTGGCTCTAGAATTACAATATATTCAAAAAGCGGAGGATATAATATATGGGATATTGGGAAAACAAAAGAAATGAACTGATAGAGAAACTTCCTACCATCATGGATGTTTTGGATAGGCTGTCTTATGGGGAGGAAAAGTGGGCATTGGATAAATCTCCATTCCGATTACTTTTTCCCTCGTATGCGCAAGACGGTTTGTTTGAGATTGTACCAGGTCCCGAAGATAAAGACCGTTTAATTCCATGTAGCTTATCTTTCAATTGTTATTATCGTGGAGAGAGTGGCTATCATAAACCATGCCGTCCATCCTTATACCGTAAAGGCATGGATGCTGAACATATCTTCCATGAGTGCTTGAAGGCATGTGAGTTAGAACTTCTTATATCGGATTATCCACTTGCTAAAATTTTTGATAGTGGCTTGCAAATAACTTTGAGAAATGGGAGTATATATCCATTGAAGTTATCAATCGATGCAGAGGCTTTAGCACAGCATTATGGCATCAAAACCGACTTACTAGACTTAACTGTCGATAAGTTTGTGGCGGCCTTTTTTGCAACTACTCGATATAAAGATGGTAAGTATTACCCAATAGAGCCAAAGGAGCCTGAATACGGTGTTATCTATATGTATTCAGATTTTCCTTTTGATGGAAAAGATATGTATAGCCAGCATATGAGGGTAGTAGGTTTGCAGCCATTTTCTCGTCCAGGAGAGCAGGCAGGTTTTGTGTTGAGACTGGGACCTGAAGATGACTTTAGAAAAAAGGCTTGTCAAAAGATAAAATTCCGCCAAGATAAAGATATGTCCTGGTTGATATTTAATTATACCAATAGGTCTGACAAGCTGTTTCCTAAGAGTATCTTAGAGGAGAAGGCAAATATAATCATTAATAGTAAATTCTATTCAAAACAAGCATTTGGGTTGTGCAAATCTCGTTATTATCCTGATGTGGAGCTTGATGTATTGAAGAGCTACATAGATAAACTGCATTTGAAAATTAAGAATCATCCTCCAGTGAAGTTTACAGAGGTTGAGAAGCGAAATGTAATTAAGGAATGGGATGAAATCGGTTTTGATGAATTTCGTAAAAAAGTGATTTGGCGAGAAACGTTTAAAGCATAAAGTACTTGTAAAACAGTTTAAAGGATGAATAAATGAATCCAAAAGTTTTTATTTCATACAGTTGGCATCCAGAAGAGAATAAAGTAAGGGTGCAGCGACTGGCTGAACGTTTGATAGGTGACGGTGTAAATGTCATTCTCGATGTTTGGGATTTGAAGAATGGACAAGACAAATATGTGTTCATGGAGCAAATGGTTGAAGATTCTGAGATAAAAAAGGTCTTGGTTATCTGTAACAAAGACTATGCAGATAAAGCTGACAGTCGTAAAGGAGGGGTTGGAACAGAAAGTACTATTATGTCCGATGAAATCTATTCTAAGGCCGATCAGACAAAGTTTATTCCGATTGTTTTTGAAAAAAATGAAAATGGTGAGATATGTAAACCCCATTTCTTGAATTCTCGTATTCATATTGATATGAGTACAGATAAGGATTATGAACAAGGCTACAATCAATTACTCAGGGATATTTATGATAAACCTCTAATTAAAAAGCCTGCACTCGGGAGTATGCCGGCATTTCTAGAGTCAGATCAGCCTACATTCTTAAGTACAGCTCGAGAACAGAACTTTCTGAAGATTATAAATGAAGAAACATTGTCCCTTAAAAATTGGATGGTATGCTATTTTGATAAGTTAATAGATTCTCTTTCCCAGTTCAAGGTTACTTTTAATGGTGGTCATACCAAGAAACTTGTTGACGATGTAGAAAAAAGCATTGATAAAATGCAAGTAATCATTAAAGATTTTATGACATTTCTTGAAAATGTGGCTGCCAATGAAAAGTGTATGGGAGATTATTTCGTAGATTTTTTTGAAAAACTTCTGCAGTATTATGAGGATAATGATATTGAACTAGCAACTTCGGATGATACGTGGCACGTTTCAAATGACAACTACAGATTCTTCAATTATGAGTTGTTCTTGTCTTTTGTTAGCATTATGCTAAAACATGAAAGATTCGATATTATTCATGATGTAGTGTCTACTGATTTTTGTATTTTATCAAATCGCATGGGGAGACAAAGTCGCCCTATGAACTTTGTTGAGTTTCAAAAATATAATTATGCACTGGATTATTATAAAAAAGGTATTGAGCGTTCAAATTGTATAAGTGAGGAAGCTGTGCTGATGAGTAGCATTATAGATGGTCATCAATTTGATGCAATTGTTCAAGCAGATATATTATTGTATTATCTTTCTATGGTGTATACTAAGTCATATAATGGACGTAAAGTTTGGTATCCTCATTTAAGCATTTATAATAAGGCTTTTGTGATACTTCCAAAACTTGTCTCTTGTCGTTATTTTGAGAAAGTGAAGGTCTTGTTTGAGGTATCTACTAAGGAAGCTTTTGTTTCTTTGATACAAGGTTTGCCAGATAAGATAGAACAGGATTATCGTTACAGAATCCCTCACGTAAAGGAAGGATTGTGTATGGATAAAGTTTGTACATTGAGATAAGAAAATAGGTAATATAGATTTGTTTAACGATTTTATTTGAATAATATGGGAACAAGAAATTGTGAAAAAAGTGGCAAGAGTGGTGAGTCTAGGACAAATGATTCTAGAGGTGCTAGAAGAATTGATGAGAGTACTTCAAGAAGAACTACTCATTCGGCTGATCGTCAAATTCAATCTAATAAAAAACAAGGAACAGGTCCAAGATAGGAGAGGTGCTCTATGATGACGTTAAAGGACATAAGAGATGCTTATGAGGCATTGTCTGGAACAATGAGTTCTATTGTAAGACAGATAAATTTTGCAGGTATAGCAATAGCCTGGATTTTTGTGGATAAAGAAAATCATCAGGTTAGTCAGTTATTGATTAATTCTTGCCTTTTTATAGTCTTTTCTATAGTGTTGGACGCTTTACAGTATTTTATCGGTACAATTATTTGGCATGTTTGTTATTGTTATAAGCATAAGACTGATAAAAAGGATGAAGATGTTAATGTAAATGATTCAGAATGGATTAACACAATTATTTGGTTGTTGTTCTATGCAAAATGTGTAATTACAGGTGTAGGCTATTTCTATATCTTGAGATTTTTCATAATGCAGTTCAATTTATAGATTGACGATTGTGTGACTGCTCTGATAAAACAAATAACGAGTATTTAAAGTTTTTTTATAGAATCTATGAAAGTAGTACTTTTAGCAGGAGGCTTTGGCACTCGCATTAGCGAGGAGAGCCAGTTTAAGCCTAAGCCAATGATTGAGATTGGCGGAATGCCAATCCTTTGGTAAATCACCGTTAGACCGTATGGCGGTACCTATATAATATAGGTACCTTTGCATCCGTAATCAAAACAGTTTGATAATGGAAACAAGGGAATATTTCGAAAAGATAATGCAGGACTACAACCAAAATCGAAAGGGACGTAGCCTGCGATGTGACTATGTTCGCCTTTTTGAAGATGGTACGGATGCGGAGGTAACGAAAACATCCCAAGCCGTCGCTTGATTGTTAAATTTTAGAAAATCAAAACTTTATTCAAAAATACTGGTACGGCTAATCCACTGATAAATAGTGGGGACGCTGTATTGGTGGTTTACTTGGATAGTAGTGATATGAAATATCAGTAGATTATGGAAGAAAATAAAATTGAATACACAAAAGATGACTTAAATGATGAGTATTCTAATGACGATTTGTTGAATATTCAGTCATGGGGGGTTGATTTATCCATTCAAGACTTATTGTTCCAATATAAGCAGAATGATATACTGAAACCAGAATTGCAAAGAAATTACGTATGGGAGAAAAAAGAGGCTAGCCGATTCATAGAATCTTTACTTCTTGGACTTCCTGTACCAAGTATATTCTTAGCTAATATGCCCGATGGTACGCGATTAATAGTTGATGGCTATCAGAGAATAATGACTTTGTATCATTATATAATAGTAGGAAGATGGAAAGAAACGCATGAAGTTTTTAATCTCTTTAATTCTACTTTAATCAATGAAAAATGGCGTAATAAAACATACGAAGAATTAGAGCCTGCAGACCAACGAAGATTGCGTTTGTATACTATTCATGCTATAGTTTTTGAACAAAAAAGACCAAGAGGAGATTCTAGTCTTTATCAAATCTTTGAGCGTATTAATACAAGCGGTAAATCTTTGCTACCTCAAGAGATTAGAAATTGTGTTTATCAAGGGGCGATGAATACCTTGCTGATAGAATTAAATAAAAGTGAGGATTGGAGATTCTTGTATGGCACATCAAAACAAGATGAGCGAATGCGTGATATCGAATTGATTTTGCGTTTCTTTGCTATGAATACTCCTGAAGTATATAACTCTGATAAGAGATATATCAGTTTAAAGTTACTCTTAAATGATTATATGGGTGCACATATCAAGGCAAGTTCTGATTTTTTAAAATCTTGTTCTGATGATTTTAATAGAACAGTTTCTTTCATCAAGGACCATTTTCATGAAGAGTCATTTTACAATTTACAAAAGGACAATTCTAAGTACCGTAAAAAATTATATCCAACAGTTTTTGATTCTTTGATGATTGCCACTTCTATTGCCCTGAAGAGAGGTTATGTATATAAAGGTGAAGATTTAGCTGAAAGAAAATATTCCTTGTTATCGCAACAAGAGTTCAAGGATTGCATAACTCAGGGTACGATGCAAGTGGAAAACATCAAGAAGCGTATCTCAATGGTATTGGAACAAATTTTCAAAATGCCTTTAGTATGAATAATCAGAATGTAGAAACTTTTCTTGATGATTGCTTGAGAGACCTAGAGGCTATAGAGCACCTTATAACGGGGCTAGGGACTTCTCCTGTATGTTCCTATTTACTAAAATATGCAGTTATATTGGCTTGCTCAACTATAGAGCAGGCTTTTAAAACGTTAATTGCTGATTATTATGAGCATGCTGCTCCGATTATGGCATCTTTTATAAGTTGCCATGTTAGAGAAGCATCTAAAAATCCGACGTTTGATGTTATTTACAAGCAGTTGCTAGATTTTGATTCGGTTAAAGCTATGTCTTTTAGAACAAACTTTGAAGCTTTGTCGCAAGCTTCTTTTATAAAAGGGTTATTGACTTCTCTCAAAAACCTTAGGAATGATGTTGCTCATGGTAAAAATGTGACAACGTCTATTTCAGATGTAAAGAACTATTTTGAAAAATCAAGGCTCATGATAGAAGAACTAGATAAGGTATTGGTTTAGTACTATATGAAAAAAATAATCTCAATATACAGGGAATTAGAGGAGAGTGTGACATTGATGGTCTTTGGAGGTCATGAATAAGTAAGCGTCCAAAAACGGATTTGGTGATTTGATAAAGAAGATATAACATTGTCGCCAGTAATTTAGTTGGTATTACTCTCGTTTACATAAAATTTCAGATTATTATCCGACTGTTGAAATTATAACAATCAGCTATCATCAGGTCTATAGAAGCGCTTTTGGAACAAAAGAGGAGGAAAAAGTTCTTTATGCTGATGCTACTCGTAGAGATAATTTTCTGATAGAATGCCTTAATCGGGAATGTACCTGTATTGATTATAACTTATAATCAACATAAACTTTGATTTGGTTGCTCACAGCGAAACTTGCAAGGAAGATAAACTTAATTGTGAGGGAAGTGAGACACCTGACTATCTTAAAAATGTTATGGATCTAGTTTATATTATTAGTTAAAAATTAAATATTATCGATGTTTGAGCTTTGTCGAACAGCAATAAAAGTAATGATAAACTAACTGCTTCGGGAAACTAAAGATGAAATTCTGAAGTATCAATTAAAAAAAATTACGGAAGCTTCCGTAGATATTAGAATATGGATAAACAAAGACAGCAAAATATAAACAATATGGAGATAATAAGTGAGGAGCGTAAAAGCCTTTTAGACTCCAAAATAACAGAGCAGAGTAATTTACTTAGAACAGATAGGCTTGATGTTTCTTTTGGTGAATTGCTGAGTATGTATGAAAATGGAGAAATCGTAATCAATCCGGAATTCCAGCGATATTTTAGATGGACTGACGAGCAGAAAACTCGCTTCATAGAGTCTTTATTGCTTGGTATTCCTATACCACCAATTTTTGTAGCAACAAACAATGATGGTATTTGGGAACTTGTAGACGGGTTACAAAGACTTTCTACTTTCTTTTCTTTTGTAGGCATTTTGAAATCTCAAGAAGACAAGAAATACGAGAACAAATGGGCTTTATTAGATGGTGACCGTATTGATTGTATGGGAGGATTTACATATGATGATTTACCACAAAAGTATCGTTTTGCGTTGAAACGTTCAGTTTGTCGTGTTGAAATCCTGAATTGGAATAGTAGTTATGACATGAGATATGAATTATTCAATAGATTGAACACTGGTGGAACTCCTTTGACAAATCAAGAAATACGTAACTGTATATTCCGCGATATATCTCCTAAATTCAATGATTTCTTGAAAGATTTGAAGCATAATGAGAATTTTAAAAAGGCATTGGCTTTGTCTGACGAGCAAACGGATTGTTTGTATGACGAAGAGCTTATCCTTCGTTTTATGTCATTGTATTTAAAAGGAAATCAGATAAAAACAAGTATTTCCATGCATATGACAGTCTTTATGAAAGAAGCTATTGAGAACGCTAATTTTGATTATATATCTATAAAACATGTTTTTGAAAAAGTGTTCAAAATATTGGCTCCTGTTGGACCTGAAGTTTATAGACAGAAAAATGGAGATAAATTTGCAACATCTTTGTACGATGTAATAACTATAGGAATTGCAAAGAATATAGATAAATACGAAAATAAAAGTGCTGAAGATATTAAAAGTTTTATATTTTCACAAGTGCATTCTGATGAAAATTTCTTAAAGTGTTCAAGAAGAGGTGGTAATAATCAGAAAGCACGCATTATAAATCGGTTAAAAGTCGCAGAAGATCTATTTTGATGGATACAAGAGTTTTCGTAGAGGAAGTAGAGGCGGACATATTAGAGCGTGAGCGTAATCTCACACTTCTAAAGACTATTCCTACAAGATATGGTTTTCAAGATAATGATAAAGCAGCTTGGATAAGATGTTCTTTTCCTATTATTTATGCTGAATGGGAAGGATTCTTTGTAAATACGGCAACTTTATATTTACGGCAAATTAATAGTTTAAGACTACGCAAAGGCCAACTTGGAAAGCATTATCTTGTGCGTGATGTTGAGAAAAAATTCAAACAGATCAATAATAATTATCCGCAAAAATTAGAAAAGCGTCATGATTTCATTAGTAAATTTATGCAATACAGTAAGACAGATGCGGTTGATTTAAGTACAGAAATTAATACTGAAAGTAATTTGGGTTTTAATGAGTTAAATGGCATATTGAAAGCATTAAATTTAAATCAAGTAGAAGATCACGTAAACAATGACGCTTATTCATTAAAAAGTGATTTGAATAGTTTTTTGTTAGATACAAGAAATGGTATAGCTCATGGAAATCCAATGCGAACAATTAATGCACAAGATATAACGAAGGCGATAAATCTGGTTGAAAGATTAATGGAAATTGTTAAAATTAAGTTTCAGAAAGGACTTGAAAATGAAGTTTATTTAGCTTAATGATTATGATTCTAATCAAACGTCAGATAATTCCAAAAGAATAGCGAAGAATACTTTGCATCTTTACTTTTGAATAGTCGAATCGTTGTATAGAAACTAAAGTGTTTGCCCAGGATGTTTAAATAATTATAATTTATTATGAGTGAGGATCAATACAATGAATTGCTGAAAGCCTATACAAAGGAAGCTTTGGCAAGCATGATAAAGGCTGATATACGCAGTAGGTTTCCCGAATCTTATGCAAGTATGTATTGCCAGCAGTTTGATAATTTCAAGAACGTTGCAGATTTCTTTGAATTTGCAGCAAAAATTACGAGGATATAATATTGGATTATGAAGAGCAATGATAATCACAATCATAAGGTGACCGATATGAACAGTAAAACAACGAGAGTGCTAAGCATAGATATGGGACAAGAAGTCGTGGATTTTCTTCGTAAAGAGAATCTCGAAACCTATGATGGTACATTTGGACCCTTAGTCGATGCTAGGAATGTTGATTATTGCTGGGATAGATTGCCGATATATTTAGAACAGAATCTTCCTGATAACCTACATGAATATAGTGTTGTCATAGAAGACCTGGGATTCGAGCGAAAGACAATACCATATGATTTAGAACAAGTTGATAAGCAAAAAGCTATTGCCGATACAGATAGTTCTTTTAAGAGTCTATGTTTGGCAAAGCCAAGAAATGTTTTTAATCCAGTACCATTTTGTTGTTTTTTGCTAAAGAGCAATTTTGAGACGAAAAAAGGAGAACTTATAAAAATTATATTTCAAGCTCCAAAACATGAGGTCCAATATAGTGGAATAAGGATGTCTAATAATATTCATAGTATTGGAGTTTTCTCAAACTATCAAAATATAGTGGATTTTACGCAAAAATCATTAAGCGGTGATAGAGTAAAATTGGTTAACAAATATCGTCTTTCTGAAATTCTCTTTTCTGGTTTGGAAGATCAATTGACTTATTCGCAAACATTCTTTCATCCTTCTATACCAAAGAACGGAAGTTATGATACTGAGCCAAATCCACATTTTATTCCATTGCTTCTTAATGAGCAAGGTGACATCATATCCTATGTTTACTTTGAAAAGAAAACGTGCACATTTGTTTTGCCACAAATAGAGAATAAGGTTGTTTTGTTGGAACGATTGTTTACGAATTGCTTATATCGTAATTTCTCAGAATTGTTCCCATTACAAACTAAAAATACTTGGCTGACTAAGAAAGAATATGAACTTCCTGAAATTGTTCAGCTTTGTGAAGAAAAGGAAGAAGCTCGACAAATCTATGAGAATACGATAGAGCAAAAAGATAAGTCGATTGCCGAGATTCGGAAAAAGTACAACTTTCTTTATGCAATGTTAACAGAAACAGGTGATTCTTTAGTCGACAATGTGAAACAATATTTGGAATGGTTAGGTTTTGATAATGTGCAGTCAATGGATGAAGATGTAAAGGAGGGAGAAGATTTTCAAGAAGATTTGCAGATACACTTAGCCAATAATGAATTGTTGATAATTGAGGTTAAAGGTCTTCATGGAACATCCAAAGATAACGAATGCTCACAGATATCCAAAATAGAACTTCGACGTATACATGAGCGTAAATTTTCAAACGTTCATTCTCTCTACATTGTCAATAATGAAAGGGGAAAAGAACCTCTAAAACGGCAGATGCCACCATTTACAGAAACTCAAATCAAAGATGCTGAGTTTTCTCATAGAGCAATGGCTTACACTTACCAGTTATTCAACTTGTATTTTGAAATAGAGACAGGTATAATATCAAAGGAAGAAGCCAGAAATGCTCTCTTTCAGAATGGTCTTGTGGATTTTCGTTCAAACTTTAAATCCATTGGTAAACCATATGACTATTTTAAAAATAATAAAGTAGCTTGTATCGAATTGCATGATACAATCCTATCTGTGGGAGACAAAGTTTACTTTGAAGATGATAGAAAGAGGTTGAATGTAGTGGAAATCGTAAATATTCAAGTAGATCGTCAGAATAAGCAAGTAGTAAAGGATGGTAAAGTTGGAATAGAATTTAATATGAAGATACCCAAAGGTGCAGTTCTTCTATATAAGCACCTATAGCTCCAGGCGGTTCCATCCCGCACAGCATGGCGAGACCTTTGATGGTCCGCCAACCTTATAGCGTAGCGGTTCCGAGCACCGAGTAGGGCGGCTTCCTTCTTCTCGCCTGAGGAGAGAAGACCGAGATGAGAGGTGGAGCCTTCCTTAACGGTAAGGAAGGACGGGTAGGTTTTCGAAAAAATAACACTATAATGATGAAAAATTTCAAAGATATAAAGGTAGCAGTAGCCGGTACCGGCTACGTCGGTCTGAGTATAGCAACCCTGTTATCTCAGCACCATCATGTAACAGCAGTAGATGTAATCCCAGAGAAGGTGTAGAAACTCAACAATAAGATTTCTCCTATCCAGGACGATTATATCGAAAAGTATTTGGCTGAGAATCCATATCGTGGTGACACCATCCGATGCCCTGGTCATTAATACCTCGGAGTATCAGCGAGTGCTCAGCAAGGCATTGAGCTATACTTCCGATAAGAACGCCATCGTTACCATCGGTATTAAGCCGAGCCGCCCAGAAACAGGCTATGGCTATATAGCCTCAGCAGAGCCAACATCCGTAGATGAAATCTACAAGGTTGAGGCTTTCAAGGAAAAGCCAAACCTGGAGACTGCTGAGCAATACCTTGCCGCTGGCAATTACTATTGGAATGCCGGAATCTTTGTATGGAACATTGATACCATCTGCAAGGCAATCCGCACCTTCCAGCCTCAGCTTGCCAGCATCATGGACGAGATGGCACCTTCTTTCTATACCGAACAGGAGAAAGAGGTAGTTGGCAAACTCTTCCCAACCTGCGAGAAGATCAGCATCGACTATGCTGTGATGGAGAAGTCGAAGGAAATCTATACCTTGCCAGCCGATTCGGCTGGAGCGACTTAGGCAGCTGGGGTAGTCTCCGTACCTTGCTTCCACAGGATGAGGCTGGCAATGCCAAGGTAGGCAAGGACATCCGCTTGTATGAATGCAAGAACTGCGTGGTTCATGCAGCCGATGAAAGCAAGGTGGTAGTTCAAGGCTTGGATGGCTATATCGTAGCCGAGAAGCACGGACAACTGCTTGTCTGCTCTTTGAAAGAGGAACAGAGAATCAAAGAATTTGGAAAATAAAAAAATGAATATAGTAAAAACAGAAATAGAAGGCGTTCTCATTATAGAGCACGCCTCTTCCGCGACTCTCGTGGCTACTTCTTCGAGAGCTTCAGCGAGCGAGAGTTTGAAGAAAGGTAGCCCCAATCCTGGGACACAGTGTTCACTTCTGCCAAGACAACGAGTCAATGAGCAGCTATGGTGTGATGCGAGGTCTGCACTTCCAGTGCCCACCTTATACCCAGAGCAAGTTGGTATGTTGCGTAAAAGGTAGAGTGCTTGATGTAGCAGTAGATATTCGCAAGGGCTCCCCTACCTATGGCAAGCATGTAGCTGTAGAACTGACGGAAGACAATCATCGCCAGTTCTTCATCCCAAAGGGCTTTGCCCATGGTTTTGCTGTTCTCTCAGAAACAGCCGTTTTCCAATACAAATGTGATGAGTTCTATCACCCAGAGGCTGATGGTGGTATCTCCATCTTGGATGATAGCCTTGGCATTGATTGGAAAATCCCTACAGAGCATGCAAATCTCTCAGAGAAAGATACCAAGCATGATTTGTTGAAGGACTTTGATAGTCCATTTGACATCAATGTGGATTTATATTAATGTAATCTAGCATTATGCGTTACTTTAGCCCTTTAGAAAAACAGATTGTTTCAGCTTTGATTGGATTAAAGAACCCTCCAGAGAATGTCTTTGGAATGGTTATGCAGCCAATACTCTTTTCGAAAGGAAAGTTGGCTTTGCTTGTAGTAAATCAAGGAAAAAATGGTATGTTGTTATTGCCAAATAGAGATTTGAAGACTATAACTACCAGTATGACAGAAATGGTTGAATTTATTTCCTTAATGGAGTTCTTAGAGAAAGAACGCCTAATATATGTTCAATCATTCCCCATGACTTGCGATGTCTCTCTGTTTTATGAAGGATCAAGTATCTATTTGGACATTACGAGGGATGAATGCAATAACTTTTCATCAACAATTAGTCCAGGAGAGAGCTTTGTGTGCAATTCCAATGGCTACCAAGTTTGGCAAATGGGTAGTGTAGTCTTGAGTACTGTATGCGGAGTAGATGATTTATGTGAACGTTTACTTCATTATCTAAATGCAATGATTTATCCGACAGAAACGCTCCGTGGCTTGGTAAGAAATGATTTTCTTACAGACGAGGAACTGCAATGTCGAGCTCAATTGAAAGAGGCAAGAAAATCGGTTCGTATTAGTACAATAGCATTTCTCTTGTCAATATGTTCAATTGTTGTTTCACCTATAGTTTCCGTGTGGGTAAGTAATCATTATGGGTATTCAACTCTCAGTGAAAAACAATTGTTGCGACTTGAATCTGTGATAAAGAAAATGTGTAAAACTGATACTGTAGTGTATAATAGAAGGCTTATAAATGATGAGCCCACTTTTAAAGTGGGCTCAAAAAATAAAGATTAATCGCTTATGTATTTATATCGTGTTGATAAAAGAAAGTTTGAAATAGGTGAAGAGATTCAACCTAATCCTGATTTTGAACAACATTTGGACGGCGAGTCAATGAAAGTGGAAAATATACTAAATGATACTCGTCCAGGCATTCCTGAGAGGAAGGATTGCCTATTCTTATTCTTTGAACTATCCGCCGCATTTAATTTCTTTAGAAAATATGGTGGTTATGTTTATGGAGTAGAGCCCAAAACAATCTATCATCGTGGGGATATGAATAAGCTGGACAACCTCCTTGATTTGGTCAGGTTTACTGATGATAGCGATATTTTGACAGCTGCAGGCAATGAATATTGGAAAGGAGGAACTCATACTTTTATGCCATGTTATGAGTACTTGGTAAGAAGTTGCATTGTCAGAAAATGTCTTGTTGAGCCAAGTGAACTTAAAAGTTTTACCGATGATTTTGAAATAACAAATTCGATAGAGAGAACAGATTTGTATCTACATACGTTAGGAAAAATAAGCAATGATGATAATCAATAGTATACAGCAGGGTAGAAATTCCCTCGCATCATGGAAATGCTCAAAAAAAAATACGTGCTGCAGGCGATAAATATGGTCAGATGGTTCACAGAGTAGTAGATTACATACTTGATGACGAAGATGCCTTCTGAACATTCCTTTCAGACGGTCGAATCGACATGCACAATATTGATACCGAACGAATGTTCCGCCACTTGGCTATGGGAAGGCGAAACTGGTTGCATACCAGTAGCCATTTAGGTGCGGAAAACATAGTTTTTATGTTCTAACTTTTTGAGAGCTGCAAGTTGAATGACATTAATTTTGGCGATTATATAGAAGATATACTTACCCGACTGATGGAGGGGAGCAAGACTTCATGTCCCTAATCCCATGTAATTATAACTCGAACAAAAAGGTGAATGTCAAGGCTGCCTGATGGGTAGCTTTGGCAATACCAATTAATAATATGTTTTTTGGGGGAAAAATGTTGGATGTGCTAACTACTGAAAATCAGTAGTTACGTTCTAACGGTGATTTACGTATAGGTTTAACTGGAAACGAACGTAAGTTCATTGTAGATAAAATTAGTAATAAAAATATAAATAATAATATAAAGGATAAATTTCTGAAGATGAAAGTGTTGCTAACTAAAATGGGGGAGGTAAAAACCGATAATTTTTGCCAATATCCTTGTGCTTTGTGTTTGTGTTATAACAAACAAGTGATGAACAATAAACAGGAGGCATGGCGATGAAGATATACAATTTGAGAATAGAGCGCAAAGAGGGTATGTCATACTTGATTTGTGATATGGAAGCTAAGTTTACAGATGTTAAGACTGTTTGGTATTCTGTTCATCAGGAATATGAGGATTGGTTAAATACTGATGTATATGACTCTTTCTTAATTGCAGCTTTGTATCCTGCAATGTATTATAAAGAGGACATTATACTTGAAGGCAATGTTTCAGAACGTCTGTTTTTCAATGTAAAGAACTATGTTCAAGACATTATTCGAGCTTTTCATCCAGAGTTCAGAAAGGCAAATGTAAAGGTTCAGGGTTTTTCAAACCCACAGCAAATAGCAAAAAATGTGGGTACGGGATTCTCGGCAGGCGTAGATTCCTTCTCTACCATTTATGACCATTTAGAAAGGGAAACTGATGAAAACTATAAGATATCATCATTGTTCTTTTTCAATGTTGGTTCGCATGGTGGAGGCGGTGAGATTGCCCGCCAACGTTTCTTGAAACGATTTAACTATCTGAAATCATTCCCTGAAAGCAAAGGCTTACCTTATATTGGAGTAGATTCCAACTTGTTTGATTTCTATTTGAAGCCATGGGAATATCAGGCAGGAGCATTCCTGCGTGCATCAGCTATTCTGTTGTTCCAGAGAAAGGTTTCCAAGTACTTTGCATCAGGTTCCAACTCATATTGGGAATTGATGTATTTCCCTTTCTCTAAGAGAACGGAGTATATGGAAGTAACCTTCTATGATGTATATGTCAATACGCTGCTCTCTACTGAATGTACAGAGATTATTGATGATGGTAATCAATATAGCAGAACACAGAAGACAGAGTTGATTGCAGATTATCCACCTGCACACCAATATTTGAATGTATGTGTTGATCATGCTGATGATTATCTTTCTGCTCAGAACTGTTCTATATGCTCTAAGTGTTTGAGAACATTGATTACTTTGGAGTCGTTGAATAAGTTGGAGGCATTTTCACAGGTATTCGATATTGAGAAATATAAAAAGATAAGTTATAAATACAAGTGTGAGTGCCGTTTGTTATATGATACAGACGAATATGCCAAGGATAATGTAGATTTTGCCATAGCTCATGGCAATCCAATTCCATCCTATGCAGAGGCTCGACTTTACCTTCTTCCTTCTCAGGCAAAACATTTTGCAGGTAGAGTGTTGAGGAAGATGGCAAAAATAACTCATTTGAGATAAGAACGTATATGGCTTTAGATAGTGCTTCAAACAATAAGCGTATAGCTAAGAATACGATTCTTCTCTATTTTCGAATGTTTGTGATGATGGCTGTCGGCTTGTTTACAAGTCGCGTCATCCTCGATGCTTTAGGTGCATCAGATTATGGTATCTATAATGTAGTTGGAGGTTTGGTTACCATGTTCTCTGTCTTGACAGGAGCTATGTCTGTGGCCACAAGCCGATTCCTAACCTTTGCTTTAGGTGTCGGAGATAGAGAGCAGTTGAGAAAGACTTTCGTAACGGCAGTCAATATACATTTATTGATAGCTGCTGCTATGATTGTTATTGCAGAGGTTGCTGGTATTTGGTTTTTGAACAATAAACTTAATATTCCTGCAGAACGTATGGGGGCAGCCAATATTGTGTTGCAATTTTCCATCGCTACCTTTGTAATCAACCTTATCAACGTACCCTACACATCATCAATCATCTCTCATGAGCGTATGGGTATTTATGCCTATTTTACGTTATATGATGTGTTTGTCAAGTTACTCATAGTTTATGCATTATATGTATCACCTATTGACCGACTGGTGATTTATGCGCTTTTACTGTGTTTGGCAAATTTGACGACACAGATTATTTATTGGATATATTGTAAGCGAAAGTTTGAGGAATGCAGATATTCCTTCTGTATGGATAAGACCTTACTGAAAAAGATGTTTGGTTTTATCGGATGGGCCTTTTGGGGCAATGCAGCAGTAGTGGCCAAAGACCAGGGGATGACCTTGTTGTTAAACATATTCTGTGGAACACTTGTAAATGCAGCTCAGGGTGTGGCAAACCAGGTAAATGCGATGGTTAATCGCTTTGTCACTAACTTCATGACAGCTGTAGAACCACAAATCACAAAGCAATATGCAGCCGGTGAATATGAGTCAATGAATAAACTCATCATTCGCAGCACCAAGTTTTCTGCTTTTCTCATGCTTCTGTTGATAGTACCTATTATTGTGAATATAGATGATCTCTTAGGGTTATGGTTGGTAGAAGTTCCTCTTCATACAAGTAGCTTTGTTTCACTCATTCTCTTTTATTCCTTTGTAGATTGCTTTACCACAGGATTGATAACGGGAATCTTGGCAAATGGAAAGATAAAGATATATGAGATAGCATTGACTATAATATATGCTGTAAATATAGCATGTGCTTATGTAATCTTAAAGTTAGGTATGTCTCCTGAGGCTCTTTATGGTTTACTTATCTTCTTTAAGGTAATTGTGTTTATTACTCAATTGATGCTTGGTAGAAGAATGTTCGCCCTTCCCTTAAGTGGCTATATTCGTTCGATGTTAAGATATGTTTTGCCGGTATTGGCATTGGGTATTATACTGATTTTCATTCCTTGGCATCTGTTTGATAATATTATTGCTAGAATGGCGAGTTCTGTAGTTATCGTAGAAACAATTCTGTTGTCATCGGTAATGCTTATAGGTTTAGAGAGTAATGAACGAGCTTTTATATATAATAAGGTGAAAGAAATAACCAAAAAGATAAAGAAATAATGGGAATAAAATCTAAGTTGAAGCATACGATTTCTTTTTTGCTTCATGGCGAGGCCAAGCCTATTTACGCCAGCATTCACTATCTTGCCCCAAACGAACATTTAAAGGGCAAGAAGATAGTCATTACTGGTGGAGGTAGAGGCTTGGGATTTGCTATGGCAAATAAATTCGTATCTGAAGGAGCTAAGGTCTTAATTGCTGGACGTAATGAACAGACATTGAAACAGAGTGCATCAGAAATCAATTGCCTATATCTGCCTTTGGATGTTCAGGATACAACGTCATTTAAGGAGTTTATCGACAAAGCCGATCAAATGTTAGGAGGTATTAATTGCTTGGTCAACAATGCTGGTATATCACTCCATGAGGAAGGATTCTTAGCAGTTTCGCCTAAGCAGTTCGATTCGCAGGTTGATACGAATTTGAAAGGATGCTTCTTCTTAACCCAGACTTTCATTGAAAAATGTAATGAAACTCATGTAGAAGGAACTAAGAAAATTCTCTTTACTTCATCTGAAACTAGCATGACAGTTGATGAGCGACCTTATGGCTTGACGAAAGCTGCATTGAATAGTTTGGTTCAAGGACTGGCTTATCGTTATGTGAACGAAGGTTACAGAATTAATGCCGTTGCTCCCGGTGTTACCATATCAGATATGGTAGGAGGAGATGCCAATGGTGATTTGCGTTTTGGTAATATTACTCATCGCTATTACCTGCCAGAGGAAGTTGCAGAAGTTGCCGCTTTCCTTCTCTCTGATGCTTCAAACTGCCTGAATGGTCAGATATTAGTATGTAATGAGGGAAAAACAATTAATGCACGTTGGAAATAAAATTAAAGAAACATGTTTGATATTATCAAGAAATATAAATTATGGTATCCTTGGCAAATGCTTAGAGTTATCTATTATAATTTAATAAGAATAAATAGGATAGGTAAGTCTTATCTTATTCCAGCACCTCAAACTGTATTTGACATTCATAAGACTGCTTCAATTACGTTAAAGAATAATATGATATTTGGGTGGTGTAATATGAAATCTTCAAAAATGGAGACAGCTTTGTGTATGGGTAAGAATTCCAAACTCGAATGTGGGGGGGCAAAACTGGCTGCCTTAACATGGTAGGTTATGGTTCATATTTGCAGGTTGGAAATGGTGCAAAATTAAAAATAGGTGATAGCTTTATCAATCGAGAGGTAAAGATAATCTGTAATAAAAGCATAACTATAGGTGATGATTGTATTATTGCAATGGGTACGGTAATTAGAGATAATGATGGTGGCAATCATCAGATATTTGCACCTGGATACGAAAATGCTAAGCCCATAATTATTGGAAATCATGTATGGTTGGGCGAGAATGTCATGATACTCAAGGGAGTAACTATTGGAGAAGGGGCTATTGTTGCAGCTTCCTCTTTAGTTTTAAAAGATGTTCCGCCACATACTCTTGTTGCTGGCTCACCTGCAAAAGTAATAAAAGATAATGTTAGTTGGAAAGCATAAAACGTTTTGTAGAATATGAATAATCAAATGCATAGAGATTACTGCATAGATGCTCTAAAGATGTTACTGATTGTACTTGTGATATATGGGCATATCCCATTGCTTGATGGTTTGATAAATGAAGGCGTATCTATTGAATGCGATTCAATTACTTGGACAGCAGTAAAGGGTGTATATGCTTTTCACATGCCTTTGTTTGTATTGATAAGTGGCTACTTCACAAAAAGAAGATTGTTTAGAGAACAAGTAACAAAATCTTTGAGTCTATTAAGGATATTCTTGATTTTCCACTGTCTTGATTTATTCTTAAATTGGTGTTATAGTGGAGTAATACCAGGATGGCAGGAGCTAATTTACCCGAGTTTTGCATTATGGTATTTACTATGCCTTTTCTATTGGAGAATATTGATATGTTTAATTCCGAAGAATTGGGACGAAAGAAAAGTCATCATCATGTCTGTTGCAATTTCCCTTTTGATAGGTTTTGTACCTGTCTATGGAGAATTTGGGTTACATAGATTTTTTAGTTTTATGCCATACTTTTTAATTGGACATTATTATGGTGGTAGGTTCTTGCGACAATCACAGATTATTGTTAGGAAAATCACCTCCCCCCATATACATATTGTTAATAATAGCTACAATATTATTAGTATTTGTAGTATCATTTAATCCAAGATGGTTAGAAGTAATCATATCACCTTATTGTGATTATAAAGGATTACTATTGAGAATAGCGTATTTGTTATATTCTCTGTTTATATGTCTTAGTATTATGGTAATATTTAAACGTAAGAATCACTGGACAGAAAACAGAATCTCAACATGGGGCGCAGATACTTTATTCTTTTATTTGTATCATCCTTATGTGCTATATTTTGTTGTCTCCGTATGGAGTTGTTGTTATAGTTCCGAAGTCAATTTGGGGCTTCATTGCTGATTACATTTCTAACAATTATTCTTCTTGCTTTATTGAGAAATTTTAAGCTAATGCATTATATATTAAGATAAATGGAATCAAAATTTAAATATACAAATGAACGGAATGTTCAAATTGTTATAGCTTTATTAAAGGCTCATGGTATTCATAGAGTGATTGCTTCACCTGGAACAACCAATATGACCTTTGTGGTTAGTATAGAAAATGATCCTTGGTTTCAAGTATGGTCATCGGTAGATGAACGTAGTGCAGCTTATTTAGCTTGCGGTATGGCAGCAGAGACTGGTGAGCCTGTCGTTATCAGTTGTACTGGAGCTACTGCTTCTCGTAATTATATGCCTGGATTAACAGAAGCATACTATCGTAAATTACCAGTTCTTGCCATAACTTCAACAAGGGGTAATCACAAGGTTGGGCATTTGATAGATCAGCAAATCGATCGTCGTAATATTCCAAATGACATCGCTATAGAAAGTGTAACCATACCAATGGTTAAAGATTCAGAAGATGAACGTTATTGTGAGATAGAGGCAAACAAGGCTATGCTGGCTTTGACATTGAATGGCGGAGGACCTGCACATATTAATATGTATACAAGATACAGTCAAGATTTTAGTATCAAGAAACTTCCTCATGCTAATGCTATCTATCGTCATACAATTTTTGACAAGCATTGGCCTGAACTTCCTCTAGATGGAAAAATCATGGTTAGAATAGGATCTCATGTTGATTTTTCAGAGGAGCTAACCCAGGCTGTTGATACATTCTGTGCAACTTATGATGCTATTGTTTGTTGTGATCATACCAGTGGATATCGTGGCAAATATGAAGTACATTCACAAATACTTTGTGCTCAAAACCAGTGGGCATCTCCATTAACAAAAACAAATTTAAGTATTCATATAGGTGAGGTTTCGGGTGATGGGTTTATTTGTTCTGCCAATCATGTATGGCGAGTTAACCCTGATGGTGCTCTTCGCGATACTTTTGGAAAATTGCGTCGGGTTTTCATGATGCCAGAGGTAGAGTTCTTTAAGCATTATGCCAAGGAAGGAACAAATCGTCACGAATATTTAGATAGCTTGAATAAAGAAGTTGAGCAGGTTATCGGAAAAATACCAGAATTGCCATTTAGTAATATTTGGATGGCTCAACATATGGTTAACAAGCTTCCTGCAGGTTGTGAAATCCACTTTGGTATTTATCATAGTCTTCGTTCTTGGAACTTCTTCAAACTTCCTGCAGGTATTCAGGCAAAATGCAATGTAGGTGGATTTGGTATTGATGGCGGTGTCTCAACAATGATGGGAGCATCTTTTGTTCATCCTGATAAGTTGTTTTTTGGCGTGTTTGGTGATTTGGCTTTCTTCTATGATATGAATGTTGTTGGTAATCGTCATGTAGGTAATAATGTCCGCATCATGCTTATAAATAATGGTAAAGGCAATGAGTTCCGAAATTATCGTCATCCTTGTGCATTCCTGGGAGAAGAAGCTGATGAATTTGTCGCAGCAGCTGGTCATTACGGTAATAAATCCCATAAGTTGGTTAAGGATTATGCAACAGATTTGGGATATGAGTATCTAAGTGCAAGTAATAAAGAAGAATTCTTGGCGGTTATAGATAAGTTCTTATCACCAGATAAAACAGACCGTCCTATATTGTTTGAAGTCTTCACAGAGACAGATGATGAAAGTAATGCTTTGGAAATGCTTTGTAATGTTGTTTCTGATCCAAAATATATTGCCAAAAAAGCAATCAAAGGAGCTGTAAAACAAGTTATAGGTGATACTGGTGTAAAAGTGATTAAGTCTGCTTTGGGTAAATAGAGTTCTAGGTGAAAGATTTTCACTTGTATCAAAGCTAGCTTCAATTTTATCATAATAGATGAGGGTGTATAGCTTAAATGTGAGTAATCGGATATTTTTAATTACGTATAGCTATGAGCAAGCAGATTTTTGATTTCTTGAACGAATATGCAAAACTCCCATCTCCTCAGTATGCAGTCTTGCTACGTGGAAAGTGGGGATGCGGAAAAACTTACTTCGTGAAGAATTGGCTTGCTGAGTTTGATAAGTCTAACAAGCTGCCAGCAAATGAAAACAGCATCGAACTGAAGCTAATTTATGTTTCACTCTTTGGTATGAGATGCTGTTCCGATGGGGTAAAAACAAACAAATTTTGAAAATAATGAATATAAATGCTGTTATTGCAAATACTGGTAATGGTAATATGAAAACTAAGAATATAAAAATTGAGGGGAAGGTATGAGAATAGGAATAATAACTTATTGGCAATCTTATGACAACTATGGTCAACTTTTGCAATGTTTTGCATTACAAAAATACTTGATGAATTTAGGTTATGATGTTTTTTTAATTCGCTATGACTTTGCTAATCGTAAATTACCAAGTAATAAATGGAAAAGGTTGGCAAAAATCGCTTTGGTATATCCTGTGATCAAGCGCATTTTTCAGTATAAATTACGTCAGACTAGGGCATGCCAAATGGAAGATTTGAAAGAAAAGAACAGATTGCGTAAATTTGATGATTTTAGAAAGAGTTTTGTCGTATCCTCTGATTTAGTATATCACTCTATAGAAGAGTTGCAAAATAATCCTCCCAAGGCTGATGCGTACATAACGGGAAGTGACCAAGTTTGGAGCCAACTTCTAAACATAAAAGAAAATGAGGTGTTTTATTTGAATTTTGGCAAGACTGATATCCTACGATTATCTTATGCAGCAAGTTTCTCTATGGATGAATATCCCAAACCTTTATGGGGAAAGCTTCATGATAATCTACAGAGACTTAATGCTGTATCGGTAAGGGAGCAGGTTGGAGTGGATATTTGCAAAAAAGTTGGGGTAAATGCAACTTTAGTTGTTGATCCAACTTTGCTTTTAGATTGTTCTATCTATAGAAAACTTTCTGTAAAAAAACATATAGAAAAGTACGTTTATATTTATAGCTTAAATATTGCCTCTTCTGCTGAAATAAACTATCCTGAAATTTTGAGGTTTGCAAATAAGAGCGGAGCTAAAGTAATTGCAACTCCAGCTTCAGGATGCCTTCCTGGGCTTGAATTGTTTGAAAGCGCAGAATATGATTATGCTACAATTCCCAATTGGATAGCTAATATTGATAATTCAGTACTGACTGTAACGACCAGTTTTCATGGTATTGTGTTTTGCTTGTTGTTGCATACGCCATTTGTATATGTGCCGTTGAGGGGTAATTTGTCAAAAATGAATAATCGAGCCACAAATTTGTTAGGAAGAGTTGGATTGGAAAATCGAATTTTAAAGGACTCAAGGAGTTTTGATGAAATTTCTCAAACTAATGTAAATTGGGAGCAAGTTGATGAAAAACTTTACTCAATAAGACAGAATTCCTATGATTTTATAAATTTTAACTTAAGATAGAATATGAGTTTAAAGATACTTTACGTTTGTCATGCTCCTGACACTTTGGGTGGGGCTGCTTTATCTTTGTATGACTTGATTTTTTCTGTAAAAGATAATGTGGAACCTTTTGTGCTATTGCAGTACAAAGGTGTTGTTTCTGATTTTTTTATGAAAAGTGGCATAAAATGTTTGTTCTTTCCATTCTTGGGTGGGATAAAGCCCCCTTCTTTTGTAAGAAGAATTGGTAGAAAAGTTTATGAAGAGACTTTATACAAAAAGAAAGTTACTAATTTTGCTCGTAAGTTAGAGAAATATAATTTTGATATAATTCACTCTAATAGTTCTGCAATAACTATAGGATATGAACTTTCTTGCATATTAGAGATAAAACATGTTTGGCATGTTAGAGAGTTTTTAGATCTTGATTTTGGTTTTACTCCTGCTTATGGCTGGAAAAAGCTAAAAGAGGCGATAGCTTTGTCTTCTGCCTCAATATTTATTACACAGGCAGTTTATGAGCATTTTATGAAGGGAGAAACAAATAATGCTTTTGTTTTGTGGGATGCAGTTAGGTCGATTGGAAATAAGGTGGTTTATCCTAAGGAAAAATTCTTTATTCATACGGCGGCAAATCTGTCTGTAAATAAAGGCACAAATTTAGCGGTAAAGTCTTTTGTGTCTAGTCTTCTTTGGAAAGATGGCTATAAATTATTCTTAGCCGGTAATATATCAAGTAAATTTAAAGATGAATTATTGAGTAAATTGCCAGAACTAAGCAAGCAAAGTATAGTTTTCTTAGGCTATGTGAGTGAGTTGACTGAGCTGTTAAGCAAGGCTTCAGGCTTTCTTATGTGCTCAAAAAATGAAGGTTTGGGTCGTGTTTCAATAGAAGCTATGTTTTGTGGATGCCCTGTAATAGGCTTCAATAGTGCAGGGACAAAAGAATTATTATGCCAAGGACATGGTTATCTAGTGGATTCTGTTGAGCAATGTGCTGATGTAATGAAAGATATAAATAAAACTTGTTCTTTGGAACGTCTCGAGGAGTGTCAAAGTTTTGCTCAAAAAAGTTTTTCAATAGATGAGTATGGAAAAAAATATTATCAATTTACAATAATTTAAAAGAAGGTAATAATGCTAGTATATAATCTCTTATATGGGTTAATTCTCATTGGATTAGTCGTAAGTGGGTTAAAATTCCATTTAGGGTTAAACAAGTTATATTGGATAACCTCAATGTTGATTATAGGTATTATAGGATTTCGAGATGAAACTTTTGGTACAGATACTTATGAGTATTTACAGTTCTTTTTGAATCCTGATAATAGAGCTACATATTATGGTGACATAGGTGTAGAACCCTTATATGAACTATTTAATCGAATAATGGGTCTTTTCACACATAATAAATATGTTTACTTGTTCATATTGACCGTTTTTTCAGTCTTGCCTGTAATGATGTTAATAAAAAAATATTCATCAAATCCATTTTTGTCGATTTTCTTATACATTAGTTTTAGTGTGGGAATGTCCATGTTCTTCTTGTCATTTTCTATGTTGAGACAGTTCTTGGCTATAGGTCTATATAGCTTGGGCATATATTTCTATATAGAAAATAAGCAAAGGTTTAATAAGAAAGTAATCTTAACTTTGTTATGTATGGTTTTATGCCATTATTCATCATTGATAGTTTTAGCTCTATTAGCTTTGGATAAATACACTTTAAATAAGAAATTCTATTGGGTGGTTTTGTTTTTCAGCGTTTTCTTCGGATTATTGATTAATATTTTCTTCCCATATTTGGAAATGTTTGCAACAATGACGGGAACATCTTTTTATTTAACATCAAATATAGATAACTCTAGTTATTCTTTTGTTTCTAAATTGCCATTCTTGTTTATTTATGGATATATATTATATTTTTCTTCAAAAGAGATTTATAATAGTTTTTGGGTGAAAGGATTGTTTTTGGCAGTATGTTTTGGTAATATATTGACTTTTGGAACTAATGCGGATAGAATTTGTTCTTATTTCTATCTTACAGCGTTAATTGCAGTTCCTTATTCGTTGGAGCATTTAAAGGTTTCTCAATACTTAAATGCTTCGTATTTAGTAATAGTAATAGCATATTTTACCTATAAATATTATGTAACGTTCGATATAGTTAAAGACTCTCTTTACATATTGGCTCCATATAAAAGTTGTTTTTAATCATGCAAAAGAAGTATTATCCTTATCTCGACCAGCTCAAGTTCATTTGCTGCATGGGCATCGTAGGTATTCATACTTGGCCATTCTATTATACGGCTGAACCATTAAAGATATGGTTTGGAGGGATGTGTCCGGTCTTCGTCTCTATCTTCTTTGTTGTATCTTCTATGCTTTTCTGGCAGAAGATAGAATTCAACAATGATGATTGGGGTAAGTTGTGGCATTTCTGCAAGAGATTGCTGATATTGCTAGGTTGCTGGTCAGTCTTGCTGCTACCTCATTGGCTTCCAAAGTTTATCAAGCATAATCCGGGTGATTGGTACCTGTGGTTGGTTCCTAAGATTTTTACTACAGGTACAGCGCAGGGCTCTTGGTTTATCATGGCTTTGATATATGGCACTATCATTTGCTATTTGTTAAACCGATACTTAAACAAGCATTTCGTGTTTGCCCTATGTGTTTTCATTTGGCTTTACTTTAGTATGGTTAAGGGACTGTATATAAATGATTTCTTGTGTATATATCTGCAAGGCAGCGGTGATGGCTTCCATTTGGATTCATTTTATCTGCCAACGCGCTCTTTATTTTGGATAGAGGCAGCCTATTATTTGCTGCCTAAATTGAAGAGCAAAAATGTGCCTACAGCGGCTTTGGTCGCAATTTCGGGGGGGGCAATTTTTGCAGAACTATTTGTAAGAGATTATGTGTTTGTTCTTAATGCGGTAATTGCGATATGTGTTCCTACGATATGTGCCAAGATTGCAACAGATTCCAAGAATTCTAACTATGTCTTTTTACGTAAGATGAGCATCATGATATACTTTATTCACTTTGTGCCAGTAACAGTATTTCATGTTCTTGCTGATAAGCATCTTATTCCTTACGAATATGGGGCGATAGAGTTTTTGGTAGTATTTGCTTTGGCATCGGTATGCGCAGGTATAATAGTATGGGCAAGCAATAAATATAAAATTTTGAAATATCTTTATTAGACAAAATGAGTATGGTTTCAATAATTATAGCCACTTATAATTCTGAGAAAACTTTGAGACGTGCGCTGGATAGCGTACTCAATCAGAGTTATCAGGATTGGGAGTGCATTGTGGTAGATGGTGCGTCAAAAGATAACACCATCGAAATTGTGAAGGAATACGTTAGTAAAGATTCTCGCTTCCGTTACATGTCTGAGCCAGACCACGGCATTTATGATGCCTTTAACAAGGGATGGAAAATGGCGAAAGGTGAATGGGTGATGTATTTGGGAAGTGATGATGAATATACCAAGGATGGCATCAAGGCTTTGATGGAGAATAGTGATGGGGCAGATGTGGTGTATGGAGCTGTTTATTTAAGCTATCCTAATGGAAAACAAAAGTTCCAACAAAGTTATGATTCAAAATGTTTGTTTAAAGGTCGATTTATGCCTTGTTGTCATCAATCCTTAATGATGAAGAGACATATAATTGAAAACTTGGGCGGTTTCGATGAAAGTTATAAAATCTTAGCTGATAAAGAATTGGTAATAAGAACTTTGGTTTCTCATTATCAATTTGCACGTATAAATGAGGCTGTATCTATTTTTAGTATAGGTGGCATAAGTCAGGATAACTACAATTGTGATTTTGAAAACTATAAGATGTATTCTAAGTATGAAAATAAAGTTCTATTGGTACCTTATTTGCTTGGTAAGTTGATTAGAAGAACTTTGATTATACTCAAACATAAATTATTTATGTCATGAAGACTGTTATAACATACGGAACTTATGATCTTCTTCATCAAGGTCATATAAACCTCCTTCGTCGAGCTAAGGAATTGGGTGATTACTTGATTGTTGGTGTTACCAATGATAGCTTTGACAGAGATAGGGGTAAATTGAATGTCCGCAACAATGTTCTGGAGCGAGTTGAGGCTGTAAAGGCTACAGGCTATGCTGACAAAATCATTATAGAGGATTATGTTGGTCAGAAAATTGATGACATTCAGAAATATAATGTTGATATCTTTGCCATAGGTTCTGATTGGGAAGGAAAATTCGATTATCTAAATGAATTTTGTCAGGTGGTTTACCTTCCTCGTACGCAGGGCATCTCTTCTACAATGCTTCGTGCAGAGAGCCAAGATGAAGTGAAGGTGGGCATCATCGGGTGTGGCAGAGTTGCTAATCGTTTTCCTTCTGAGGCAAGTGTGGTGAGTGGTGTAAATGTATGTGCAGCATACGATATTGATGAAGCAAAGAGCATGCCTTACGCTGCCAATTATGCAGGTGTAAAAGTTTGCAAAAGTCTTGATGATTTATATCATGAGGTGGATGCTGTTTATATCGCCACTCCACATCTTAGTCATTATGAAAATATCAAGCATGCAATCCTTGCCAAGAAACATGTACTTTGCGAGACTCCTATGGTGCTGAAGAAAGCACAGGCGCAAGAGTTGTATCAGTTGGCCGAGGACAATGGTGTCATCTTGATGGAAGCCAACAAAACGGCACATTGCCCAGCTTTTAATCACTTGATGGTGATTATCAAGTCTGGTTTGATTGGGGAGGTAGTTGATATTGAGGCATCCTTGTCTCAGTTTCTTGACAAAAATGGTAGAGAATTCGATCCTGCTCAGGCAGGTGGTTCCATGTATGAGGAAGGAAGTTATCCATTATTACCTATTATAAAGTTGATGGGGATTAATTACGAGAATCTTAATCTGTACTCTCGTATGGATAAGGGTATAGACATCTATACTCGTGGTGTGTTTCATTATCCTAAGGCTACTTGTTCTTTCAAAGTGGGGCTTGGTGTGAAGACGGAAGGCTGTTTGGTGATTTCTGGTACAAAAGGTTATGCCTATGTACCTGCTCCTTGGTGGAAAACTGATTATTTTGAGTTGCGCTATGAAAATCAGAATGATAACAAGAAATATTTCTACAAGTGGGATGGATATGGGCTCCGCTATGAGATACAGGAATTTATCAGTTGTATAGTGAACAAGCGTTTCTCTTCTGCTCGTTTGCGCAGAAAGGAAAGTATCTGCATGGCACAAGTGATGGAGCAATTTGGAGAAAAAGTAAACTTTTTTAAAATATAATGAGATAAATATATTAATTAAACTGAGATGAAATTCGAGTCATTACAAACTTATAATCATATAGTCTTTTGTTTTCCTCATGCAAATTCTTTAGGAATAGTAAGGGCTATAGCTAAAGGTGGACTAAAACCTATTGTCGTTAGTATTGGATCTCTTGATGAAGATAACGGCTTTTTTCATAGTAAATATTTAAACGAATGTTACCGTTTTGTTACTCCATCTGAGGGCTTAGATTTTATTATAAAAAAATTTAGTGATGATAATCATAAAAATTTTTTGTATTTAATGGCAGATTTTGGAATACGTATTTGTGATGAACGATATGAGGAATTAAAAGAGCATTTTTTCTTTTTCAATTCTGGAGGAGCATATCGTTTAATTCCGTATTTAAATAAAGACAGATTGTGTGAATTGGCCATTTCATGTGGTTTGCCTGTTCCTAAATTTGAAATTGTTAAACGAGGTTGTGTGCCAAAGAATCTTAATTATCCGATTTTTATTAAGACAAACAATTCTTTTGCTAATTGGAAATCAGATGCAGGTATTGCTCATAATGAAAGTGAATTGATAGAACTTTGCAAGAAATTTGAGTCTGATGAATGGATAATGGAGGATTATATTGATAAGAAATTTGAAGATTCTTGGCAAGGAATTTCTGTAAATGGTGGACAACAGGTCTATATGCCTTACCGAAAGAGATATGTTCGTTTACGTAAGAATGATTATGGTACTTATATGTACTATGAGACGTGTCAGCCACCAGAGGATATTGTTCGAGGTGTTCAGCAAATGTTGCGTGAAATGAATTTTTCTGGTTGTTTTGAGGTTGAGTTCTTGCTTGACAAAAACGAAAAGTTGCATTTCTTGGAAATTAATCCTCGTTTTTCTGCTTCTAATCAAGGTATGTTGATTGGTGGTGTCAATATGCCATTAGAATGGGCTTTATCAATGTTGAATGGCGGGATAGACGAAAATAGTATAAAACTAAGTGACAAGCCTTATTATGTTATGAATGAATTTATCGATTTTTCGAAACAAGTTCTTTCTGGCAATATCTCTATTTTTAAATATCTAAAAGATTTGAAAAAGTCATCAGGGCTATATTATTACCAAAGAGATGATGTGTCTCCTTTTTATAATGAACTGAAAATAAAAGTCTTGAGAAAAATTAAGAAATTAGTAAAATTATAATATTATGATCAACTTTACAGTAGGGCCAGTACAGTCAAGTGAAGCTGTACGAGCTATAGGTGCTGAGCAGGTACCTTATTTCAGAACATCGGAATTTTCTGATGTTATGTTTGAGAATGAACGACTCATTAAGAAGTTTGCCAAGGCTTCTGATGATTCCAAGGTTGTGTTCCTTACAGCTTCAGGTTCGGGAGCGATGGAGACCGCCATCATGAATACATTGACACCCAATGATAAGGCTTTGGTGGTGAATGGTGGTAGTTTTGGTCATCGCTTTGTGGAGTTGTTGGAACTTCACCATATTCCATATACAGAAATCAAGTTGGAACATGGTAAGGCTTTGAAGCCAGAACATCTTGCACCTTTTGAAGGGCAGGGATATACAGCTTTCCTTGTCAACAAGCATGAGACATCTACAGGTGTACATTATGACATCAACATGATTAGTGAATTCTGTAAGCGTAACAACCTGTTCTTGATAGTGGATAGCATCAGTTCTTTCTTGGCTGACCCATTCAATATGGAGGAATTGGGTGCGGATATCATGTTGACTGGTAGCCAAAAAGCATTGGCTTGTCCTCCTGGTATCTCTATCATGGTGCTTTCTCCTAAGGCTATCGAGCGTGTAAACAACACAAAGTGTGTTTGTCAGTACTTTGACTTACAGATTGCCCTGAAAAACATGGAGCGTGGGCAGACTCCTTGGACACCAGCAGTAGGTATTCTTCGCCAAATCAATGCACGATTGAAGGAGATAGATGCGAATGGTGGTGTTGAGGCAGAAATCAAACGTATTGCTGGATTGACAAGTTATTTCCGTGAGCACATCAAGGGCTTGCCATTCGAAATTGTTTCAGAGTCTTTATCTAATGCTGTAACTCCGTTGCATCCAACAACAGCTTCTGCATACGATATTTTCTTGAAAATCAAGGATGAGTATGGAATTTGGATTTGTCCAAATGGAGGAGATATGAAGGATACAATCTTCCGTGTAGGACATATTGGTGCATTGACTACTGAAGATTATGACAAGCTGATAGCGGCTTTCTGGGATTTGAAGAAAAAAAATATTATTTAATCTATGATTGATAATCAATTACAACAGAACCTTCGAGAGGAATTTAATCCAGAAGGTTCTGAACTAAGGAAATTGCAGCTTGGTGCGCTATCTATTTTGTTGGATATAGACAAGTTTTGCCGTAAGCATCAAATTCAATATTGGATAGCTAGTGGTACTTTGCTTGGAGCTGTTAGACATGGAGGCTTTATTCCTTGGGATGATGATTTAGACATCGAAATGACAGAGAATGAGTTTAAAAAGTTTGAGAAAGCAGTAGAGGCTTATGGGTTTGAATCAAAACAGAATCTAGTCTTGCAAACCCATCAAACAGACCCTATGTATTTCATTATGCATGCCAAAGTGAGGAATGAGGATTGGCCGATAACTGACATATTTGGCATGGATAGAGGATATAAATATAAGGGAATTTTTATAGATATATTCCATTTACGAAGAAGTTGTTATGCTCTCAATATGATTTTCTCATATTCAGGAAAGGTTATAGACAAACTATCCATGATGCCTCATTGCTTGGGACTTAGAACATTTGCCTTGAAGTCTTATCAGTTCTTGGTAAATGATTGTATTATAGCTCCTATTGCCCTGATAGCTGATAAATGCTGTACTAATTATTATGAATGGATGGGGAGTAGATGGAAGCCTTCACCACGTAAACCTAAAGACATTTTCCCCCTCAAGGAAATCGAATTTGAAGGTCATACGTTTTGGGGACCAGCCAATCCTGATGCTTATCTTACCTATATGTATGGTAACTATAATGAGTTGCCAAACTTGGAGAATTTGAGGAAGCATACGGTGTTGTAGAACGGCTCTGAAATTTAGCTTTTTGTTAGTATATTTTTAAAAATTTTCGGATCATGGCATTAATTCCAAAACATTATATTGATTCCGTTGTATCGATAGGTATAAGGCGTAAAGATAATTCCATTGCATGGATTGGTACTGGTTTCTTTGTACATCGTCGTATAAACGAGAATACAGTTTTACCTTTCTTGGTTTCAAACAAGCATGTGCTTGAGTATAATCCTGATGTTGTTATCCGCATGAAGGAAATGACGAAGAATCAGCTTATTGAAATCGATTTAAAAATTGAAAGGTTAAAGTGTCATCCTCATGCAGATATAGCTGCTGTTATGCTTCCTGGTCCTTATATAGAACAAAATCATTTGAATTTCAAATCTTTTGATGTTGATACTGATTCTTACAGTTCTATTGAATTGAGAGATAATGGAGCTGATGAGGGTTCTTTGGTTTACATGTTAGGATTTCCTATGGGATTGGTTAATGTTAATTCTGGACTTCCCATATGTCGAATGGGTTGTATTGCTAGAATTAGTGAAGAGCAAATACAAGAGAGTGGTGATGTCTTGTTGGATATTCAGAACTTTCCTGGAAATTCTGGTAGCCCAGTAGTGAATCGTGTGGAAGCCATTGCTATAGAAGGAACTAAGGCATTAGGTAGATGCGTGCTTATCGGGATTATTCATGCTTATATTCCATATCAAGAGAAGCTAGTCAATACGCAAACTAATAATGTAGTGGAAATAAGAAGTGAGAATAGTGGCATAGCTCTCATGCACCCGGTGGAATTCATAAGAGAAGTAATTGATTTGTTTTACAAGAAGTAAGAAATATGAGATTTATAGGCAATAGTGATAAGCTTAAGAAAGATTCTTTAGCTTATCTAATATATGACAAATTAGAGACGATTCTAAATGATGGTGATGATAGTTTGTTATACTATATGTTTCCTGTATATAGTGGAAATATTGATGTTGGTAAGGTGGAATGTAACCTTTTGTTGCTTTCTCGTAAATATGGAGTTTTTTATTTTGACACTAAGAAAGTAAACGAAACGGTAGAAGAAGCCGAAAATCGTATAAATAACTTATATTCTTGTATAACGGAAAGCTTTAGAAGAATTCCTGAACTGAAAAAGAAAAGAAATGCTTTAAAATATGATATTACGACAGTTTTTGTCTCTGATAATGTTGCAGATTTGAGTCTTTCTGAAGATATCATTCCTGCGGATATAAATAGTTTAAGAGATACTTTGACCGAATATCAAGATGAGGTAGATGAACATTCATTTGAGTTAATGCAAAGCTGTCTTGATGGTACAGTGCAAACAATAAAGAAAGCGTTACGTTCTTGTACTTCGGGAAAAATGACAAAGGGTGCTATCCTGAATGAAATTGAGAAGAATATAGCAAGGTTTGATATTGAGCAGAAAAATGCAGCTTCTGCAGAAATCGATGGAGCGCAACGTATCAGGGGATTAGCTGGTTCTGGAAAAACTATTGTTTTGACACAAAAAGCGGCAAATTATCACGTTAATCATCCCGATGATGTAATCTTGTATACATATTATACAAAGGCTTTGCATGATACTATCAAAGAGCATATTAGTAGAGCATATCGGTATTTTTCTGACAATAAAGAACCAAACTGGGACAAAATAATTATATGTCATGCTTGGGGTGGTGCAGGAACACCGGGTGTTTATTCTATGGCTTGTGAGGATAGTGGTGCGGAAGCCTTAAGTTATGGTCAGGCAATCAGATTGCGTGGAAACGATCCTTTCGGTGGAGCTTGTAAATTGTTGTTAGATAATAACAAGATTAAGCCTCGTTATGACTTGATCCTGATAGATGAAGGGCAGGATTTTACGCCTCCTTTTTATCAACTTTGTTATAAGTTGTCTAAAAACAAGAAGATAACTTGGGCATATGATGATTTCCAGAATATCTTTAATGTGAAAATTCAGGACGAAAGGGAAACTTTTGGAAAGAATGAACAAGGTGAATACAATGTGGATTTTGAAAGAGACAAATTTTCAAATCAAGACATAGTATTGAAAAAATGCTATCGTACCCCTCGTTATTCTTTGATTTCAGCTTTTTCATTGGGACTTGGAATATACAATGGAAAGGTCTTGCAGAGACTGGATACAAATAATCACTGGGAGTCTTTGGGATTTCATGTTTTGCATGGGGATTGTCAATTGACCGGTGATAAAATGGAAATAGAAAGACCTGAAGAGAACACTCCCGGTTATTCTAACGAAAAATTTGATGCTAGTAGTATTCAGTATAAGAAGTTTAAGAACATTGATGTTGAATGTAGATTTATAGCTAGAAGTATAGCTAATGATTTGACAGAGGAGGAATTGCGTCCTGAGGATATCTGTGTAATATGCGTGGATAGAAAATATATTAGTGGCTATTTTTCAAGAATAAGCGATTTTTTAAGCAATGAGGGAATCTCAAGCTTTAATCTCGCAAATACAGCAAGTACTAATCTTTCTTTCACAAGAGATGGTTGTGTTACTTTGGCTACAGTAAATAAGGCTAAAGGTAATGAAAAGGGCGTTGTTTATATTTGTGGTGCAGATTATATATTCTCTACACCGAATAATGTTGTCCTGAGGGATATTCTGTTTACGGCAATGACTCGTACGAAAGGCTGGCTTACCATTACTGGATGTCAGGAAGATTTTGATAAGTGTATAGATGAGAGTAATAAGCTTAAAGATAATCAATACAAATTATGCTTTATTCAGCCATCTGAGAATGAAACTAAGACCATAGAGTATCATAGTCGTGCTCAAAGTAGTTTCCATAATGATTTAGAAAAGAGCATTGAGGCTTTAAGGAAGATTGGTTTGTCAAAAGATGAAATAAAGGAAGATGTTATAAAGCAACTGCAAAGATTGTTGGATAATGACAGATAATAGTTTTAGCATAAAAGTTCATGACGATGTTGTCTCATTTTTGAAGAATATGGAATTGTTTAAGGAGGATGATTTTAATCCAAATTCTCATTATGCTGATAGTGTGAAGGATATTTCTAGATATGGTACTCATTATGATATCATACAAGAAATTTGGAATACGTATTCATATGACCTAATCTTAAATGATGATTCAATCTTCCAATTTCATAAGGATGGAGATGATTTGAGATATTGCTTTATGCAGAATCCTAAGGTGAAAATCTCATGGGAAGAATATTTGCATAAAAATGATTGGAATGACGATGGATTCACTCCTGAAGAGTTAGAGTTCTGTCGTGGCTGTTATGATAATGGTGATGATGAAGCTTGTTACGAATGTAATGATCATCCTATTTATCTTAGGTATGATGTTTCTGGTAGCCAATATAAGGAAGGTATTCACCCTTATTCTCATCTTCATGTGGGCTTACATAATGAAATACGATTTCCTATTTCTAAGATTTTGACTCCAGAGATGTTTGCGCAGATTGCAGTGAAAATGACATACCCTGTGTTGTGGAAAGAGAAAATTGCTCAAAATAATATTTGGGAATTTCAAAAGACTGTAAAAAAAGGTTGTAAGGACGTTGCTAAGGAGGAATGGACAGATATAGATAAATATGATTTGTTCTTTATATAGATTTAGTTAATGGAATCACTTGTGTTTCAATGTGAAATATATAAAAGCTGATATATATGACATCCAAAGATATAGAAGAAAAAGCTATCTTAGCATTGAAAAACTATATATGGGGAAGTAAGGTTATCTCCCAGTTTATAGCCGAAAATGACAAGGAACCATTTTGGGATGGGTACGTTAATCTATACAAAGATTCTCAGAAAGATAAAAAATCTTTTCTGGGGCGTGTTCCTTTGCAGATTAAAGGTAAGCTTGTACGTTCATTTAAGAAAGAGAAGTTTAAATACAATATAGATGTAACTGACTTAAAAGCTTATCTTGCCGATCCGACGGTTTATATCGTTTGCCAAATGAAAGAAGATTGTAAAGATATTCTTCTTTTTTATAGGAATCTTTTGCCAGAGACAATCAAAAATCTTCTTAAAGGTAAGGATAAACAAAAGACTATTGCAGTAAAGATGAAACCTTTTCCTGAATCATTGGAGAGTTTTGACTCAATACTTCGTGTCTTTATAGGAGATAGCAGAAAGCAAATTAGCTATTCTGGAATGAAATCGTTAACATTGGAAGATGCAAGAAAGCGAAGAGTGAATAACTTCTCTTTTGTTATGCCTTTAGCCAATATGAGTCCTGCTGATTGCATGGGGTATTTATCTTCGCATGATTCTTATATGTATGCACAGGTTGATAAGGATTTAGGCATAGAAATTCCTATTTCTGGAGAGATGAACTTCTCTTTTACGAATGTGGCGAATCTTGATGTGGTTGTAGGAGAAAGAATTTTTTATAATCAATTCTGTAATGAAATTAAGGATGGTAATCTTGTTGTTAATGTCGGAAATGTGTTGACATTGTCTTTTCCAATCAATCAACAAGGTAAGCATAGCACGGCATCTTTCAAGATTAGTTCTGACTTCTTGGATGAGAGTATGCATCAGATGGAATTTTTGATGGCTCTAGACAAGGAAGGAAAAGTAAAGTTAGGTGGAGTTGAAATTAAGCTAAAAGTAAATGAGCCAGAAATTATCCAGGAATGTGGGCAGCGATTGATAGCATTAAGACAATTAAAGCATGTTTTGGATTTACTTCATGTAACGAAGCCTCTTGACTTATCTAAAATAGATAAGGAGCAGAATGATTTAATAGAAGTTCTGATAGCCACTATCGGAATAGGTAAGCCCGTAAGAATTGGACATTCTGAAAGTACTTTGACCCTTGCTGAAATAGGTAATTTAAATTTACTACTTTGGGAGAGCGTTGATAAAGATGGTAATTCCTTTTTCGGCGATTTCTTTGATGGGAGAATAGATATAAAACATCAGTTTGAGGCAGGTAAGCAATATGAGTCAAGTCCATTCTCATACTTGCAAAATAATAACTTATGGAGCAGATGTGACAACATCCCATTTGGCAAGCAAATTGAAACGTATGGTAACTTGATAGGCAAGAATCCTCATGTATATGATATGGCAAATTTAGACATGCTGGCCATGTTGAATGCCTATGATTCTTTAGATGAAACAGAACAAATTAAAAAAAATAATATTTTGACTTATGCAAAGAAGTTGAATGAATGGCTAAGTAAATCTGAGCCATCTGGTGAAAAAAGTGTTATGCATTTTGTTAATTATTGCCAGATATTGAAACGTCAAGGTTGTTTAACGGAAGAATATATTAGTGACTTGAGGAAACTATTGTCTGATGAAGCTGTTATGCCTACGATTAAGGTGGGGATAGCCCTTTTGTTGGGAGAAAGGGATACATTCAATCATTGTTTGGATTTATGTAAGGATGATGTGGAGAATATGAAGCGTTATCCGATATGGAAATTTTATTCTGACTTAAAGTAATTTTTACTAATATGACTATATTAAAAACATTGTTGGGCTCTTATATTCCAACATTTTTTGAAATGCATGTTGCTACTCGCGATGATGATATGACTATCAATCAAATGTCTGATGGCGACGCAACCGTATTGTTTCATGAATATATACATTTTCTTCAAGATATAACTACATTTTATGGATTGAATAACTTATATGTTCAAAGCGAGTACCTTCATAGTGTCGTAAATAGGGTAAAAGGAAATTTGCAATTCCAAGTACCTTATATGATAAGAGATAATAAAGACAACGTTTTGCTAAATCAGAAAATATGCAGACTTACTAATGGGGATTCTGAAGAATCTTCTTTTTATTTAGTACATTCTGTAGATGAATGGTCAGATGATTTGGCTGATGATTTTATTTCTAATCCTCCAATTAGTGAAATAAAAAACATTGTACTGAACCAAAATGATAATATGAGGTCATTTGGTGCTATTGCTATTATGGAAAGTATGGCATATATCTTGGAGCGATTGTGCTCGCCTAATGCATATGTATCATCTCCAGATTATCCTTATCGAGCAGCAGAACTAGTAGCTATTTATTATGATGCAAAATTCGGAAATGATTTATTGAGAGTTTTAGCTCTTTGTGATATGTCTTTGCAAAATTCTAATCCAGGATTATGTTTTGTCAATATCATGAAACTGGTGGGAGAGGGAAAACTGCTATTTGATACACCTGAAAGTATTTACGATTACTTCTATAATCGAAGAGTGAAAAGTGTATATGGTAGAGTAACCTCTTGGCAGGACTCTTATAATAAATTGCTGGATCAAGTAGATACTTGTTTACAGGATTATATAAAGGGAATAGATAGTCTAAAATCTTATCATGAATGGATTAATCACTTGGTGGATTTTTCTAGAGATTGGCGCAATAACGATAGATATTTTTTGCTGAAAATGGCAAGAAAAAATGATTTGAAGAAAAATGATTGCTGGGGATATACTGTGGCAAGAATAGGTAGTCCTTTGATGGTTAATGCTAATAATCATTACTTTAAGTTGCCATATGATGGAATGCAGGAAGGTGAGTCTGTCGAGATGTATGCAGCTTTAAAAGAGATTTATAAACTGTTTCTTGAGGGAAACAAACCTTGTGGTCTGTTAACTTGGTGTAATGATTCTCTAGAATCGACTCCGAATGAACTTTGTAATACTGCACCTTGGAAAAAGGGAGGGGAGACAAAGTTGTGCCCATATGCTTTCTTTTGGAGACATTGGGGACTGACAGGATGTGAGCCTGTGTAATATTTAAAAAGAATTCTTGATTTAAGAATGATGAAGATTTTATTAGCGAATAAGTTTTATTACCGCCGAGGCGGTGATTGTATTTATATGCTCAATCTGGAAAAGCTGCTGAAGGCGCATGGGCATGAGGTGGCGGTATTTGCCATGGACTATCCGGAGAATCTGGATACGCCTTGGAAGAAATACTTTCCAAAGAATATGAGCAAATTGATGGCTTTTACCCGTCCGTTTGGGTCGCATGAGGTAAAAAGCACGTTTAAAAAACTGCTTGATGACTTCAAGCCGGACGTGGTGCATCTCAACAATGTGCATACGCAGTTGTCACCGGTGATGGCAGAGTTGGCGCATCAGCGGGGCATCAAGGTAGTGTGGACACTGCACGACTATAAGTTGCTCTGTCCTAGATACGACTGTCTGAAGAATGGAAATACCATCTGCGAGACTTGTTTCAATGATGACAAGAAGGCTTGTTTGGACAACAAGTGCATGAAAGGCTCGAAGTTGGCTTCGTTCATCGGATTTAAAGAGGCTATCGTTTGGAACCGTGAGCGTTTGGAGGCTTCAACGGATGTTTTTATCTGTCCGAGCCAGTTTATGGCTGACAAGATGGTGCAAGGGGGATTCTCGAAATCGAAGATGCAGACACTTTGCAACTTTATTGATGTGGAGAAATGCAAATTTTCTTCCACAGATGGCACAGATGATGTTGAGCTTCTTCCGAAAAAGGAGGATTACTATTGCTTTATTGGGCGATTGAGCCATGAGAAAGGTGCAAAGACATTGATAGAGGCTGCCAACCAATTACCTTATAAATTGGTGATTATCGGTGGCGGTCCTCTGATGGATGAACTGAAAGCAGTTGCCCATACCAATATCGAGTTCGTCGGTTTCAAGCAGTGGGATGACATCAAGCAACTTGTGGGCAGGGCTTGCTTCTCGGTGATTCCTTCGGAATGGTATGAGAACAATCCTTTATCAGTTATCGAGGCCCAATGCTTGGGAACGCCCGTATTGGGAGCCAATATCGGGGGAATACCTGAACTTACAGATTATACCTTTAGCAGTGGTAATATCGCCGATCTAAAGACGAAGATTGAGAAGATGTGGAACTCGGAGTTTGATTATCAACAAATAGCTTCGGATGCACAACATCGCTATGATGCTGAAACTTATTACGACAAGCTCATCAACATCTACAAGTAATAATCACAATTCATAATTGAACCGTTAAAAATCAAGGTTATGAATAAGCAATACCAGATACCATCATCTGTCGCATCCAAGCTGGAGCAAATCAAGCTCTATATGGGGACGCATAGTGTGACAGCCTTTGTTGGGGCAGGATTCAGCATGAATGCAGAAATCCCCAACAATGTGAGCATGAAAACATGGAATCAGCTTCGTGAGGTATTCTTGGACAAGTTATATCCCAACAACGAGGAAGACAAGAAGAATGATGCCAATGACGTGGTGAGGTTGTCTTCATTGATAGATGCGCAGTTTGGACATAACGAATTAGACAACATCTTGGAAGAAGCCTTACCAGACCAACTTATCCAACCGGGCAGATTGCATCGTTTGTTGGTGCAGTTGCCTTGGAAGGACATCTTGACCACCAACTATGACACCTTGATAGAACGTGCAGCCGGGCAAGTCATCAATGGGTTCAAACTGGTGACGAACAAGGAAACGCTGCTCTATCAGCCATCGCCTCGCATCATCAAACTGCATGGTAGTTTTCCAAATATCCGTCCGTATATCATGACGCAGGAAGACTACAGGCGTTATCCGACTGAACGCCCTGAGATGGTAAATACAGCAAAGCAGTGTTTCCTGGAAAGTCTGGTTTGTTTGATAGGCTTCTCTGGAGAAGATCCAAATTTCAGAGCTTGGATAGGATGGCTGAAAGATGTCATCGGGCAACAACGGATATGCCCTACCTATCTCATCACTTACAGAAAGGGATTCCATGATGCAGAGAAAGCCTTGCTGTCAAAGTTAGGAATAGACATCATCAACTTAGCTGAGGTTGGAGGTGTGGATGGTTATTATTCGGCATACGATTTTTTCTTGAATTATCTTAAAGAAAAGCCATCGGAATGGAATGGTAAAGTGAGCTTTGATCATCTTAGGGCAAAGGACTTGAATGAAGAGCAGTTTAAAGCGCATATAGCAGAGAAAATACAGAAGATGCGAGCTATCCGAGAAACTTATCCAGGTTGGCTTTTGCTTCCAAGAGCGCATGAAAAGGATTTTGAACGTCTAAATGAAGACATTGCCTATATGGAAAGCGATTTCAAACGCATTACAGATGAAAAGACAAAACTTCAGTTCCTTTATGAGCTAAACTGGCGGTTGACGATTTCTGCGACGCCCAAGAAGCTTGGTTGGTTTGTAGATACCATCTCTGCGTATGTGGAACATTTGGATGACATGCCAAATGAGAACAAGAAAATGATGCTGCCCTTGATAATGTCATTGTTGGAGATGTGGCGCTATGATGGTGAGAACGAAAAGTTCTTGCAGCTATGTGATAAACTATTGAAAGATGACAAACAGATAATCCCTTCAAGGCATCTTTACTATCAACTAACATTGTTTTGGCTTGCCAAGTATAATAAAAACAAGGTGAAGGAATATTTGTCAAAATGGCAAGTGGATATAAGTGATTACCAGAATTGTCTTCAAAAAGCCAATATCCTGTATTTCGTTGGAGAAGCATTAGATGCCTACCAATTATTGGACAAATGTAAGAATGCAATTTGCAAATCCCTGTTGCAGAACAAGGAAGATTTATATGCAAAGTCTTGTCTGACGTATATTTTAAAGACAATGAGTTGGTGTGACAAGGACTCCAAAAGGAATAACACCGATGAGATAGAGACGGACAATATATCCAAGTTTGCTGAAGGAGAAAACTTTGACGAGCTGACGGAGAGATTGAGCGGAAAAGCATACGAGAACGAACCAACTCAGGGCTTTGTAAGGGAACACCTATTTGAAATAGGCAGTTACACCAACAGTTGGAAAATGGGATCAGCAGGGTTCGTACATGGCTATCTCTATCCTTGCAAATGGTGGATGCTTAAAGAAAGATTGGGAATGCCCATGTTTTCAATAAGTCAGAATTTCACAAAGTACAGCATTAGAACTATGTTTGAGTACTCGTGGAGTATGGCTTGGAATATGATGATGCTTTCCGCAAGCAGTAAGACTGTGGAAGAAGTATTGGGTAGAAAACAGCTTTCGTCATTGGCTGAAGAAAAAGCTAACGAATACTTTGATGCTTACATTACCTTGTTTGAAAATGCCGATATTCTAGAGAATAGTTGGGTTAACTATAAGGTGCTGAATCTATTGCCTACAATATTGGGAAGGCTATGCACAAAGGTAAGCCAAGACCGAGTGCTGAGGTTTGTAAAAGCAGCCTTGAAGTGGTCTCCGCATTTTGTGGATAAAGTATTGAAATATGCCTACGATTGTTTGGATAATTCAAACTTGGCAGTAATATGGTCGCTGATGATGTCGGAAAAGAATGTGGCGACAGATTATCAAAGAGCAGGGTATCCTTTCCCTGACCGATATATGCTCCATTTCGTCATCACAGACGCTATCAAGAAACGGATTATTGCAGGACTGAAGAGTGAAAAGAAAGAAGAAATCTTGCAAGCTATATTCTTCATGGAAGTGATATGGGAAAGAGAAGAACTGACAGAAGCGGACAGAACCGAAATTGTCAACGCAGTAAGAAAGATGAGAAATGGAGTGAATGTCATTTCAGAAGCCATACATACCTATTCATACATCGAAATGAATGATGAGGAACAAGAATCTGTTCTAAACAAATTGAATGAAGAGGTAAAGACTTTCTGCGAAACGACATATCAATTCAACCATACCTCTGAACCTTTCAGTCTATGGAACAAAGCACTTGACCAAATCAATATACTTCGCAAGTATATCTCGGAAGAACAGAAAAAGGATGTCCTGTTGCATTGCTGCGACATGATAGAATTGAATAAGGCAAGTTTTGAAAGGAACGACAGCAAAGAGTTCTTTGGAGGTTTGAGACAATTCACCAGACAAATCATCAGAACTTATCAGAGTCTTTTCATCGATGCGTCTTTGGATGGTTGGACAGATGAAGAATCCGTAAAAATCAGCGAACAAATAGATTGGCTGAGGGCAAAGGAATACAGATGTCTGCCAATGAAGGTAAAGATGCAAATGGGAAATCAACAAAACCTTGATAATGACATTGTTGGCAATATCCAAAGTGCCTTGTTTAGTAAAAAAGAAGATTTACAGGTTGAAGGAGTGAAGGCTTTCTTAGTCTTGAAAGATAAAGGAGGGGATGTTAATGGAATACTAAGATATATCTTTGAGAATTTTGCATTGGCGGATAGCTCTGCTTATAAAGAGTTACTGATACTCTTCGCAAGTTTAATTATAAGGGATTATGAGGACAACGATTTCCAACAACATACCAAAGATTTTTTAAACCATATTCACCGAGATTGTGATAACTATGGGTTGGAAACTGATGCTTTATCTGATTTGCAGCATTATGCAAACTATGTGGCTGGAGCTTTGTCTATAAAAAATCCAGATATAAATCCTCCGAAATTCAACAAAGAAGAATCAGGGTTTAATGATGTTGTTGTCGGCTTCGACAAGGGTATTGAAGTGGCACAACGCAAGAATGTTTAAAATTTAAAATACAAAAATATATTATGTCAGAAAAGAAATTAAATGGTACTGTCATTGTAACTTATCGTTGCAATGCGCGTTGTTCAATGTGTAATCGTTACAAGGCTCCTTCTAAGCCTGAGGAGGAAATCTCTATAGAGACGATCAAGAAACTTCCTAAGATGTACTTTACCAACATCACGGGTGGTGAGCCTTTTATCCGTACGGACTTGAAAGATATCGTACGTGAGCTTTATAAGAAGAGCGACCGTATCGTGATCTCTACCAACGGCTTCTTCACCGACCGTATCATCGACTTGGCGAAGGAGTTTCCACAGATTGGTATCCGTATCTCTATCGAGGGCTTGGAGAAGACCAACAATGAGATCCGTGGATTGAACAATGGTTTCAACCGTGGCTATACTACCCTGAAGAAGCTCTGCGAGATGGGATTGAAGGATGTGGGCTTCGGTATGACCGTTCAGGATAAGAATGCTCCTGACCTCGTGCCTCTCTATGAGTTGAGCAACAAGATGGGTATGGAGTTTGCTACCGCATCGCTTCATAACTCTTTCTATTTCGTTGAGGCTAAAAATATTATCCACGACCGTCCGATGGTGGCTAAGAACTTCGAGAACCTGGTGAACGAGCTGTTGAAGTCTAACTCTCCAAAGAAGTGGTTCCGTGCTTACTTCAACCATGGACTCATCAACTATATCTATGGTCAGAAGCGTCTCTTGCCTTGCGATATGAGTTTCGATACCTTCTTCATCGACCCATACGGTGATGTGATGCCATGTAATGGTACCAAGGACAAGGAGGTGATGGGTAACCTGAACCGCCAGACTTGGGATGAGCTTTGGAGTTCTCCTGAGGCTGAGCAGGTTCGTAAGAAGGTAAGACATTGCGACAGAAACTGCTGGATGATCGGTTCTGTTTCTCCTGCCATGCACAAGTACATCAAGACTCCTGCCCTGTGGGTGGCTAAGCACAAGCTGAAGAGCCTGCTCGGAATGAAATACTCCATGTATGAGAACCCTATCTGCTGCGAGTATCGTGATGGAAAGGTGACCAAGGAGCAGCTTGACAAGCTTTCTACCTGCGATATGAATGCTGTGGTGAACAATGGTCTTTCTGCCGATTCAAAGGAGGCTTTGAAGGGCAAGCGTGGCGAGGACATCGTGAACGCTGATGTGGCTAGCCAGGGTTATGAGGCTACCAAGAAGGAAACTGATAGAAATATTGAAATCAAGTAATCACTTGATTCTCTTATGATTGATAAGAAGCCACAGTGCGGAGAGCATCGACACCAAGATGATGCCGAGGTATTGTATGGCTTCTTTGATATAGTTTGAAATCTTATTCATATCTTCAAAGGTAATACTTTTATTTTGAAAATCTCTAGTTTTTATGAAAATAGTTGTAACAGGTACTCGTGGTATCCCGAATATCATGGGTGGCGTGGAGACGCATTGTGAGGAATTGTTCCCTAGAATGG
>OGIY01000189.1_pt1 | contig 43559 bp, 39 predicted proteins | sample 1571931 | NCBI WGS metagenome assembly OGIY01 (sample SAMEA2582110, study PRJEB24529) | metagenome | biome: Human gut stool | place: China | collected 2011
CGACCGCTCCCCAGTGTTTTCTCAAGCTTTTGTTAATTTTTCACAATTCAATTTAGGTTTCTATGAGTTTCGCAATTGTCTATTTTACTTTACACTGCGGATCAAAAACTTGATCTCCGCAAAATATTCCCGCAGCATATTGTTTGGAAGATAGAATTTCGTCGAATCTGCTGCAATTCCACATACATCAGAGAGCCCCTGTTTTTGGGCGATCTGCAAAGCACGGAACATATGAAAATCATTCGTGATAATCCCCACTTCCGCATCTTCCGGCAAAAATTTCCGGCTGTACCGCAGGTTTTCTTCAGTCGTTTTCGATTGATCTTCCAACAGGATCCGTTCTTTGTCAATTCCATTCTGCATCAGATACTGCGCCATTCCATACGCTTCGGAATAAGGCTCATTTTTCCCCTGACCGCCCGCTACTATACAGACTGTCTCCGGATTCTCATTCAGATATAAAATTGCCTCATCCAGCCGGTATTTCAATACCACACTCGGTTTATCCGCGTGCACCTGTGCACCCAGCACGATCACATAGTCCAGATTATCTTCTCCCTGTGCATGCATCTGGCGGATCACCATTCCCTCAATCACAAGAAACGACAGGAAAAATATACCGCACAATATTCCAAATATCCACCTAACGATCTGCGGTATCCTGTCCCAAATTCCCATATGAAGCAGACCTGCCAGCGCAAAGAGAATCACTGCAATGCCAATCCATACAATAAAAAATTTTGTTCCACCGGAACCTGCAATCGCCACGATCAGCCCATAAACCAGACAAAGCAGTCCCAAAATCAGACAGATGTTCATATATTTTTTCCTCATCCTTCCGCCTTTCCTTCTTTTTTCTCATACAGTAAATAAAACTGTTTTTTATCCATAATGTTGAGTGTCACCGCCAAAACGACCGTTGCAACACCAAAGGCCCCCACTGCAAGCCACGCTCGGTCATATCCACTGTTATCAACGATTTTTCCGATCAGAATATTGCCCCAGGCAGAAAATGCACCGCTTACCGTATAAATGAACGAATTGACACGTCCCCAGTGCGTGGACGGCATCCGTCTGGTCATATACGGCTGGTTTCCCAGCGTGTTAAACACTTCGCCAACTGTAAAAATAACCATCAGCACAAAATAAAGCGGCATGATTCCCTGTACAAACCGATACCCGGATAATCCTAAAATAATCAGGCTTTCTCCAATCAGAATTTTTCGGACATCTATTATTCTTCCTGCAAAAGTAGTTATAATTGGTGTTGCAATGATCACTACCAATGCGTTTGTGCTTGTCAGCATGCCAAAAATAGCAGCTCCTTTTGCTCCGTATAATGTTTCCATGTTGAGTGGCAGAAGATAATTAAACTGTGCATAGACCAGCCCTCCGAAACCTGCCACCAAAGCATAAATCAGGATTGGCCTGCGTTCCCATAAAATCTTAAATACATGCTCATTCTCCCGTTTTTCCTCGTACTCGCTCACTTTTTTCTTCTCTACCCGAAGCTGTTTTACAAATAAAATAATCAAAAGCGTGGAGGAAAATGTTGCAATTCCGGTAATTATAAATGCCAGTCCCAGATAGTTTTCAAATAAAAATCCGGCAATTGTCGGGGAAAGCACAAGTCCTAAATTCATTCCGAGATATTGCAGACTATACGCCTTTTCCCTGCTCTCGCTGTCACTCAGATCTGCAACCAGCGCATCATAGGATGGACCTTCAATTGTCGCAAACACTCCGGCAAGATAAAAAAGTGCAATGCTATATCCAGACAACGGCAGCAGACCGCAGATAATATAAGAAATAACTGTAACCATATCACAGCATACGATAATTTTTTTACGGTTCATCGTATCTGCCAGTTTTCCGCCAAGCAACAGCATTGGAAACTGCAAAATGGACATTGCCATTGTGATGGTGGCAATCGTTGTCGCATTATATCCTAATTTATTTTTCAAAATCAAAGTGAGAAGCGGCCAGATCAGGGAACCCATACTGGTCACAACTCTGCCAAAGAACAGAATGTAAATCTCCTTGCTCAGATTTTTATATTGCTGTATAAATTTCATTTTCCAAACTCCATCCCATTTCTTTTGTAAATCCATTACTTTCCAAATTCCCAGAAAGCAACCGCACTCGCCGCCGCTACGTTTAAAGAATCCACTCCGTGGCTCATTGGGATTTTTACTGTATAGTCACAGTCTGCCATAGTCTCTGCAGCCAGACCGTCTCCCTCAGTTCCTAAAATAATTGCAAGCTTTTCTTCTGCATGTAATTTTTTATCATCAATACGGACAGAATCATTCCGAAGTGCCATGGCAACCGTCTTAAATCCATACTCATGCAGTAAATCCATGCCGCCCTGCGGCCAGGAGACATTTTTATTTTCAATGTAAGTCCACAGCACCTGAAATACTGTTCCCATGCTCACGCGGATTGACCTGCGGTAAAGAGGATCACTGCACGCAGACGTCAACAGCACCGCATCCATGTTCAATGCCGCCGCCGACCGGAAAATCGCTCCAACATTTGTTGGATTTACAACATTTTCCAACACTGCGATGCGCCTTGCATTTTTACAGACTTCTTCTGCCGAAGGCATTGCAGGGCGATGCATGGCACACAACATTCCCCTTGCAAGTTTATATCCTGTAATCTGTTCTAACACCTCAATTTTTGCTGTGTAAACCGGTATATTTTTGCATTTTGCAATGATATTTTTTCCACGAGTGTCAAAATCCTTTTGCTCCATCAAAAGGGAGATTGGCTCACATCCGAACTCTAGGGCTCTCTCGATCACCTTTGGGCTTTCGGCAATAAAAATTCCCGGTGCCGGTTCATAATAATGTAATAACTGCGCCTCATTGAGGCTTGTATACACCTGTAATTCAGGTAAAGCTAAATCTGTAATTTCTATCTTGTTCATTTTCTTATGGATTGCAGTTTTTACATGGATCATATCCATATGCAATCGCTTCCTCTCTCGTTCCTGTAAATTCTGCATAATTTTCCGGTTTGATTTTCTCTACACTGTAACATCCCGGCTTATGGAATTTATGTGTGTTCGTGTTCAGCACATATGTCTGCGTTTCTTCGGACTGTGAAGTTTCTTCCTGCGCACTGGTATCATTTACAATTGTTCCGTCCGCAGAGCTTTCTCCTGTCGCATAATCAATTGACACACCCGGCTGCACATTATATGCAAAAACGCAGAATAAAACGCCTTCTCCGTTGTCTTCAACCGATTTTCCCTCCATCAGCACGCCTGCCGCCAGAAGGTTGTCACCCTCAAAAACCGGCGTCACACGATACATAACGTGTTGATCTGTTTCTTTCACATAGTCCGCTACCATATTTTCAAACGGAAGCATTCCTTCTATGTTCAAATATCTGGTTCCGGTAATAAGATTTTTTTCATTTGCATTTTCTCCTGTAAGCTGATAACCGATCAGATGACAGCGGTTATACAAATATTTTCCATCGACAAAATCATATTTCACAGTATGCCAGCCTGTCGGCTTTACCGCACCAATATTCCCACGCTCCTCCGCCGGCATCAGATCCTGTCCCACGCTCGCCACACAGACCGTGCATCTTCCAAGCGGATCCAATTCTCCATACGTCTCATAGGAAGCACTGCTCAACTCTTCCTCTGTAAAAAAAGGAACGTTATCATTGACTGCAACATATGCCTTTCCATCATATGCCGGAACGGCTGCAAAATCAAATGTTTCTGCGATTGTCGTTGCATTTTTCTGTGTACTCTGTGCTGATTCTGTCGTTCCACATCCAGAAGCAAACTGCATCGTCAATGCGAGACAAATCACCATCGCCAGTGCTCTTATTTTAATTTTCCAGTTTAAGATTCCGCTTTTCTTCTCCATTACCTTACTCTTACAAAACACTTTTCGTTCTGCTTTTTCTCCTTCTACCCTCTGCAATAAATTTCTTTTGTAATTTTTTCATGTGAAAAACCGGGAAACTCTTCCGTTTCTGTCAGTTTCCATTCAGTTCCTATCTCAACAGAAACATCTGCTGGATATACTCTGTTCCAGCGATAGATTATGAACTGCTCAATCCGTTTGTCATCTGTATCCAATGTTTCCAATTCCTGAAAAACATATTCTCCTTCTTTCGCTTCCTCTTTTGGATTTTCACTGATTTCTAAATTCGAAACAGCTTGAAACAGTTTCCGGCTGTAATCAGTTATCCAAAGTTTCTTTTCTCCAACTGTTTTGCTGATATCTTCCGCTACGATGCGGTCCTGCGACTGTCTTCTGTGGTTGAAGGCAAGTCCGTTATTGTCGTCTAAACATATGATAATATACATTGCGGTGCTCCTTGTATTTGTTGAATACTCAAGTTCTATCATATCGTTTTTTCGTTCTTTTGCCAATAAAATTATATCTTTTTCCACTGCTTGATACGTTCCACTTGACCACTGCTGAATAAAAATAGCACCTGACAGATTTTTATTTCCGTCAGATGCTATATGAACACTACACTTTTATTTCATTACACTGATTTCTTTTCTTTCTTTTAAAACATTTGCTAATTTATAATAAACTATCATTATAGTTTATCACCTCAATATTATATTCTCCATTTTAACAGAAAAGGAACTGCCTTACGACAATTCCAATTCATTAATTAAAATAAATCACTATGCGTTCCAGTGTCTAGTAAGATATAAAATTAATTCGTCTTCTATATACTTATATACTAACAACCAATCTGGTAATATGTGACATTCTCTATATCCTTCCCAGTTTCCATGCAAATCTTGACCCTTATTTTTCTCTTCTAGCTTTTCTCCATTAGCAAGTTTTTTGATAATCTGATTAATTAACTCAATGTCATAACCTCTGCTTTTGCATAATTTTAAATCTTTTTCAAACTTTGTTGTCGGTTGTACTTCATATTTCATCCAAGAATATCCTCCATCATTTTATCAACGTCATCATACGTTTTTCTCACTTCTGGATGATTAATTAAATACTCCGTTTCTGCCATTGCTTTTAAGGTTTCAATATTAGGTGCTTCATTCATATCTGGCTTAAATGGCAACGCTTGTTCTCTTACCGCCTGTTTTGCAGCCATTGTAAAGAAAGTTGTCATATCAAGACCTAAATTAGACATAAGTTCCTGTAATTGAGCCTTTAAAGTTTCATCAATTCTCATAGTTACATTCGTATTTGCCATATATATCACCTTCCTTTAATTATATTATAGTTCCCATTTTATCCATTGTCAATACAATGTTATAACATCGCACATGTAAATCTATTATTTACATATTTCCATTTTACACAATATCACCCAACAACTCAATTACTTCGTCAAGTTTCTCACTCGCTTCTTCCATATTATCAATTGCATCTTCAGAACACATTCCTCTATAGCTGCTCTGTAATCCTTCTGGCATATTATCAAATGCGTCCTGTTCTTCACTTAATATAGAAGATAACTCAATGTTACGGTAAAGGTATTCAAATCCACAGAAAACGCATATATGGATCTAAGGACAGTGCTTTAAAAGCTATCGGTAAGCAATTTGAAAATAAAATTGTCCCAAGCAAGGATAAATTAAAATGGAACGCACAAATGTTATAAAAGTTATAGGGTATACACCGATCTTAATTGAACTGTGTATACCCTATTTTTTTACGATTTTGCAAAAGTTCTTTGCAGTTGAATTATTTTCCCACAATCTCATCCGTATTAATAAACTGGAACGGTGTCGTCTGATACACGTAATAGTTCAGCCAGTTTGAATAGAGAATGTTTCCATGTGATCTCCACTGCAGTCTCGGTTTCTGTGTGTCATCATCATTCGGATAATAATTGACAGGCATTTTGATGTCAAGACCTTTATCCTTATCACGTTTGTACTCCTTGTCGAGGGTAACCCGGTCATATTCCGGATGTCCCATCACAAAAATTTTACGTCCCTCATCTGCAATGGCAAGGAACACGCCGGCTTCCTCTGATTCTGCTAAAATCGTCAGTTCCTTCACGGCACGGATATCCTCTGCACGCACTTCAGTATGTCTCGAATGCGGTGCCATAAAATAGTCATCAAAGCCTCGGACAAGCGGTACTTTACGGTTCATCACATGATGCTCATACACACCGAATTTTTTCTCCGGAAGCAGATATTTCTTCAAACCGTAATGATAATAGAGCCCTGCCTGCGCGCCCCAGCAGAGATGTAAGGTAGAGGTGGCATGTGTCTTGCTCCACTCAAAGATCTCGCACATTTCATTCCAGTAATCCACCTCTTCATATTCCATCTGTTCCACCGGCGCTCCGGTAATGATCAGACCATCAAAATAACGATTTTTAATGTCTGCAAAAGTCTCATAAAACTTATTCAGATGACTCATTGATGTGTTTTTTGACTCATGGGAAGACACTGCTACAAACGTCACATCTACCTGTAACGGTGTGTTTGAAAGCGAGCGTAAAAGCTGAAGCTCCGTATCTTCCTTTAACGGCATCAGGTTTAAAATTGCAATGTTGATTGCTCTGATATCCTGATGTGTCGCACGATTTTCGTCCATAACAAATATATTTTCCTTTTCCAATATTTCCTTTGCCGGCAAATCACTCTGTGTCTTAATTGGCATATCTTCTTACAAACCCTTCCTCGCGATCAGAATCGCTCTCCTATTTTCGACAGTATATCCTGCTATATCTTCCAGTACAGTAAAAACTAAATTCCAAGCATTTCTTTCAACTGTTCTTCTGAAATAACAGGAATTCCAAGTTCCTGTGCTTTAGTCAGCTTGCTTCCTGCATTTTCTCCCGCAAGCACGTAATCTGTTTTTTTTGAGACAGAACCGGAAGCCTTTCCACCATATTTTTCGATCAGTTCAGACGCTTCTTTTCGTCCTAATGTCGGCAGTGTTCCTGTTACTACAACCGTCTTTCCTGTCAGAACAGATTCCACCGTCTCTGTCTCTTCCGCCTGCATATTCACTCCATACTCTTTCAAGCGGTCTAAAATTTCAATATTTTTTTCATCTGTAAAGAAATTCCGGATACAAAGCGCACTCACTTCTCCGATATCGTTGACCTCTGTGAGCTGCTCAACGGAAGCTTCCTTTAAATGATCCATATCTTTAAAATACTTCATGATTGCTTTTGCAGCTGCCTTTCCCACGTTTGGAATCCCAAGTCCGGTGAGAAGCTTATAGGCATCGTTCTCTTTTGATTTCTCGATTGCATCCAAAAGCTTATCCGTATTTTTTTCTTTTCCGATAATTCCCTGATCGATCAATTCATCACGATGTGTCTTTAGTACAAAAACATCAGCGACATTATTAATATACCCTAAACGGACAAGTTCTTCAATATAAACCGTACCAAAACCTTTGATGTCCATTGCGTCACGCCCTACAAAGTTGATAATATGGCGTTCTAACTGTGCCGGACAGTTTGGTGATGTACATTTAATATCCGCAGTGTCTTTCTCCCTCTCTGTCTTTGCACCGCAAACAGGGCAGACGTCCGGTATTACAAACCGTTTCCAGTCAGAAGGTCTTTTCTCTTTCTTCACTTCCTTGATCTTCGGAATGATCTCCCCCGACTTATAAACTACAATTGTATCTCCAATTCCGATATCCAAATCATCAATAAAATCCTGATTGTGCAAAGTTGCCCTGGAAACAGAAGTTCCGCAGAGGCGCACCGGCTCAAACACAGCTGTCGGTGTGATTCTTCCGGTTCTTCCTACCGAAAGTTCAATATTTAATAGTCTGGACTCTTTCTCCTCCGGTGGATATTTGTATGCGATTGCCCAGCGCGGTACTTTGGATGTTTCTCCCAACTGCTCACGGTCAGAAAAACGATTGATCTTCACCACAGCGCCGTCAATATCATATGCCAGATTTCCGCGGTTTTCACCAATTGCCGTGATTGCATCCCACACTTCCTCTGCGGTCGTGCAGACTTTGTAATCGTCTATGACATGGATCCCCTGCTTTTTCAAAAATTCATATCCTGCAGTATGAGTTGCAAACTCCATGCCACGCACCTGCTGGATATTGAAAATAAACATGGAAAGATCCCGCTCTTTCGTCACCTTGCTGTCTAACTGGCGGAGTGTTCCCGCTGCACAGTTTCTTGGATTGGCAAACACTTTTTTTCCAAGAAGTTCCTGTGTCTCATTTACCTTTTCAAATGCAGCGTTTTTCATGTATACTTCGCCGCGGATCTCCAGATACTCCGGTTTGTCTTTTAACTTCTGTTTTACGTCTTTGATCACTTTCGCATTCGCAGTGACATCCTCACCGAAATTAATGCCGTCCCCTCTGGTTTCCGCCAGTATTAATTCTCCGTTCTCATAACGCAGTGACATGGAAAGTCCGTCAATTTTATACTCCACAACAAATTCCGGATGATCTAACTGTTTCTGCATTTCCTCCACGAAGTTAAATACTTCCTCTTTGGAAAAAACATCCTGAAGACTTAACATTGGAACATTGTGGCGCACAAGCACACCCGCTTCTCTTTTTGCTGTTCCACCAACACGCTGTGTCGGAGAATCCGGCGTGACAAGCTCCGGGTGCTCTTTTTCCAGACCCTTCAGCTCCTGCATCATCATGTCGTATTCATAATCTGAAATCTCAGGACTGTCCTGATTATAATAGCGGTCAATATGATATTCGAGTGTTTTCTTTAACTCGGCAATTCTCTCTTCTGCTGACATTTTTTTCATCCATTTCTACTTTTTTGATTTTTCTTTCATACGCTCACTTTTGGAATATTTCTTCGGGATGACCGTCTCATTGGAGGAATCTTTAATTAATGATAAAAGCTGTCTGTACTCCTCCGTTGTAACATCCCGGTAGGTTCCAACCTGCAGGTCTCCAAGTTCAATATTCATGATTCTTGTACGAACAAGTTTCTCCACACGATAACCGAAATATTCACACATCCGTCTGATCTGGCGGTTTAGTCCCTGTGTCAAAATAATCTTAAACTGTTTCTTTCCAATCTGTTTTACATGACATTTTCTGGTCATTGTATTCAGTTCAGCAAGCGGCACTCCGTTTGCCAGACCATGGATAAAACTCTCGGTGACTGGTCTGTTGACTGTAACAATGTACTCTTTTTCATGCATATTCCCGGAGCGCATCATTTTATTGACAATATCTCCGTTGTTCGTCAGTAACAGTAGCCCTTCTGAATCTTTATCCAGACGTCCGATCGGATAGATGCGCTTCGGGTAATTAATATAATCGATCACATTATTTTTTTCGCGCTTTTCTGCGGTACAGACAATGCCAACCGGTTTGTGAAACGCAATTAAGATCATTTCCTCTTCTTTTGAAACTTTCTTTCCCTGAAACAAAACCGTCTGTCCCGGCAGCACTCTTGCGCCTGTTTCCGCAACTTTTCCATCAATGGTAATATTTCCTAGTTCTACCTGACGGTCTGCCTCGCGTCTGGAACATACCCCTGCTTCGCTCAAAAATTTATTGATACGGATTCCGTTTTCTTCCATACTTTTCCTTTTCCTGTCATTATTCCATATGATTCTATTATGTACAGCTTCAAATAACTACAAAAACGGAGACTTCAATTTGCTGGAAGCCTCCGTAGCATTCTGTTACTTTTTATTTTAATAAATCGGTCTTGATATAACCTGTCTTATTCTTCCATGTTACTTTTGTCCAGCCTTCTGCATAACTCATCACAACCGTTACCTTCTCTCCGGCATAGGCAACTCCGACTTTGTCTGCTGTCTCGCTCATGGAAGACCGGATGTTTGTTGTGTTGGAGAGCATGATCGTTGTGCCCTCTGTCAATGCTTCTGATGCCGCTGTCTCAGAAGCATTCTCCGGTGCTGCTGCTGATAAAAATTCACTCTTAATATAACCTGTTGTACCGTTGTAATCGACAATACTCCAGTCTCCTTCTGTACCAGTTCTGGTAAGTGCCGTTCCTTTTTCAACAGAGCCAAGCTTGTCTGCTGAGGTATCTGCACCTGACCGGACATTTACCTTGTCTATTGTATATACAGTTTCTGTTGTCTGTTCTGCCGGCGTTTCTTCCGCTGGAATTTCGTCTGTCGGAGTCTCCTCAGCAGGAGTCTCTGTTGCAGGAACCTCTTCCGTTGCAGGTACTTCTTCTGTACTCTCTGTTGCGTCTGCCACAATGGTATTACGCCACTCAGTAATTGCATTTGGAATAGTCGTTGCACAGAGATTCAACAGGTTCTCGTCTGTTGACAATGCAGCTTCGTATTTCTGCTGGATATCATTCTGTAATTCAATGACATCATCGCTGTTGTAGAAGTTCGTGATAAGGTTGCGGATGCTTGTATCCAACGCACTCTCCTGTCTGGACAGGTTGTACTCACTGTAAAGATTATCAATGTAAAGACTTCCATCGTCATTTGTTCTGACATAGAAGAAATAAAGCCCCGGTGCAGGTGTTTCCACTCCCATAAACTTCACATTCAGGCTGACATTTACCATATAAGAATTGCTGTCAAGCCCGGACTTTGTATAGCAGTTAATGTCCTGATACTGCTCAATGTACTGACTGATCAGTGTGATATAACTCTGCTCATTCTGTGTGATCGGTGTTGCCAGTGTCTGTAATGTGACAAGATCTCCGGATGCATAAGCAGTAAAGTAGCTGTTGATCAGCTCATTGACTGCCGGAACTGCATTTTCCTCATATGCTTCTTCTGTCACAACCGTCTCAGTAACCGCCACATTATTATCGTCTGCGTTTCCGATTCCATTTCCCGTGAATTTCACTAAAATAAGTAAAAGCACAACAAACAGTGCTCCTGCCACGAAATATCTGGCATTCTTTTTTACAAATTCTACCATTTTCTGAATATCTATGTTATTTGATTTATTATCCTGATTCGTTGAAGCCATTTTTACCAAACCTTTCTGTCACAGACCCGAATTTTGTCTGCGGTATCTATTATGAAAAATGTAATTGTTTCCTAATCTGCAATTACAAAAAATTAATCTAACAAACATATTACATAATAGCATTATCTCTGTTTATTGTCAACGAGTGGCAGGCTTTTCCAATTCTTAATATTTTATTTCAGAGTAAAAAAAAAGATGCCACTACTGACATCTTTTCACTGCGCCTGGCGGGAATCGAACCCGCAGCGTCGGAGTCGGAGTCCGATGTTTTATCCATTAAACTACAGCCGCATATATTCTTTTATCTGTTTCACAAACAGCCTATTTATCATAGCAGATAAAAGTGTAAATTTCAAGAGATTTTTATGCATTCAAATCTTTTTCGTAAATAAAGTGATAAGTTCCCGAAAACGGTTTTCTTTTCTCAGATAGCAATGCCCCGTCCGTTGTAATTCCTGATCCATGGTTGCAATGATCTGCATGGAAAGTTTCAGCTCGCCTGTGATGTCGGATGCCTCCATCAGAACATCCGGCCGCTTTTTTAACATTTCCGCAAAATACGTTTTTGCACCAAAAACATCCATAGAAAAGAAGTAACTCGCAAGCTGTTCTTTCATCTCGCGTGTCTCTGCCTTTTCTCCTAACATGCCCACTTTGCACTCATAAACCTTCAGATGATTTACGCGCACCCACACAAGCAGCAGGAACTCGGAAATAAATCCAAACACCCGTTTGTGATAATCGTCCTCTCCATTTTCCAGACAGATCCGCTTCTGCACCTCAAAAAAAATGTGAAACAGCCATTCACAGTATGTATCAAACCATTTTTTCGATGTGACGATCATATTGCCAAAATACGTTTCCGTTCCGTTCTCGAGCTGTACAAATGTATCGTAATATTCCGGGTAGAGTTCTTTTATCACCTCTCCTGTCATATCGAGAGCATGAATATTATGATTTGTCGCAAAACCATAATGATAGGAGTTGTTCAGCACCACCCTTTTGGTCGTGATCAGATCATAGTCCTTTAAAAGCTCCAGATACTCTGCCTCTGTAAAAATTTTTTCCTGCTCATTCAAAAGATACCTTCTGTAGTGACAGGTTCCTACATATTTATATGTGTGTACATTTTTCCATATCCAATACAATCCGGTCAGTTCACTGTAATAACAGTTTTCCGCAGAAATGTTGTCTCCCGTGTTGTCACAGAGGTAACCAAGATCCTCTTTTTCCTCCCTGCCCACCTGAAGCGGCTGGTACATTTTATCTTGTGGTACTTCAAATTTTTTATGTGTCAGTGCAAAAATTTTTATCTTCATGTGAAACACCTGTCTTTAAAGCATGTTATCGAAAACTTCCGACACTCATTTTACACCATGTTCGGTTTTTATCATAGTGTTTAATTCTTTTAAAAGCGTGGCTGATTTTTTTAACTGCTCCTGTTCCTCCTCATCGAGTTCGATCGGCACAACTGCCTCCACACCATCTTTTCCGACGATTGCAGGCATACTGATGACCACATCTTCCATACCATAAATTCCGTGCATCATGGAAGACACTGGGAGAATGGACTGCTCGTTTCTTATGATACACTCGCAGATTCTTTTTACCGCCATCGCAATTCCGTAGTAAGTTGCCTGTTTTCTCTGAATGATCTCATAGGCACTGTTTTTCACTTCCTCATAAATTTTATCCTCGGATTCCTCGTGAAAATAATGTCCGCGCATCTCACAGAACGCATCGAGCCGCACACCGGAAACGTTTGCATTTGACCAAGCTGCCAGCTCGCTGTCCCCGTGTTCACCGATGATAAACGCATGCACACTGCGGTTGTCGACCTTCAAATGTTCCCCGATCAGATATTTTAATCTTGCCGTGTCAAGCACCGTTCCAGAACCAAGCACTCTGTTCTCCGGGAAACCGGACAGTTTTAACGCTGTGTAAGTGAGAATATCCACCGGATTTGAAACGATAAGAAGCATGCCCTCGCAGTTTCGCTTTGCGATTTCCGGGATGATTGTTTTATAAATTTCCACATTTTTGTGGATGAGATCAAGCCTCGTCTCGTCCGGCTTCTGATTTGCCCCCGCCGTAATGATAATGATTGCCGCATCGACAATGTCATCGTAAGTTCCGGCATACAGCCGGATCGGCCTTGCAAACGGAAGTCCATGTGCGATATCCATCGCCTCACCTTCCGCTTTTTCCCTGTTTACATCAATCATTACCATCTCGGAAAAAATGCCGCTCTGCATTAATGCAAACGCAGAGGACGAACCTACAAATCCACAGCCGATCATGGCGGCTTTTCGAATATTTACCATAATAAAATCACCTTATCGTTGTTTATAATGTTTACGATAATTTTTGAGAGGTAAATCTACGCACTGAAATATGAGGGAATGCAATCAAACTTTCGGAGACACGCTCCCGCTACGTGTCGCTCGCAGCGGTACTAAGAACTCACATCCTGCATTTTATTTCTGATAAATCAGAATAAAACGCAGAATCTGACTTCTAAGAACCGGCGGCTCCACAGTGTCTCCTTCTCTTTTGATTGCATTCCCTCATATCATATACATATTGAAACCTCTCAAAAATCATCTTATTCGCTACTATCATGCCCGATTCGGTGAATTTTATGTGTCACAACACACAGGATTGGTATGGGTTATGACATACGAACATATATTCGTTTTTAGTTTACAGATTTCCTCGAGTTTGCTATAATTGATGTAATGTAAAGCTCGAAACTCATACATAATGTAGAAAAATTGAGAAAAACAAATAAAACGCAACAAAGACATTGGGGAGCCGTCGGTTCTTAGAATTCAAGTGTGCCTGGTAGACTGAACTTGTTTCAGTCTGACAGGCGCACTCGAATTCTTAGTACCGCTACGAGCGACACATAGCGAGAGCGTGTCTTTGTTGATTTTATTTATTTTTCTCAATCTAGATAACGTACATACGAGTTTCGCACAAACCATTATGATACCAGGAGGAATCTGTATGCACTCTCTCATTTTTCATGTCGATGTGAACTCTGCCTTTTTGAGCTGGGAATCGGCGAAACGCCTGCGTGAAAACTCGAATGCACTGGATTTAAGAACCATCAACGCCGTGATCGGCGGCGATGAAAAGATGCGCCACGGAGTGGTTCTCGCAAAATCTCCTTCTGCGAAGAAATACGGCATTATGACCGGCGAACCATTATCCCATGCCAGACAAAAATGCCCGGATCTTGTCATTGTTCCGCCGGATCATGAACTGTATGCTGCTTCCTCCCGAAAATTTATCGGCATTCTGGAAGAGGTTGCCCCGGTGATCGAGCAATGCAGCATTGATGAGGCATTCTGCGACATGACCGGAACGGAAAAACTCTACGGTGATCCCGTTGTTTTCGCAACAAAATTAAAAGACCGGATTTATAAGGAGCTTGGCTTTACCGTCAATATCGGTATCTCGACAAATAAACTTTTAGCAAAGATGGCATCTGATTTTGAGAAGCCGGACCGCGTGCATACTCTTTTCCCGGAAGAGATGGCGAAAAAGTTCTGGCCGCTCCCGGTGGAATCGTTATACGGCTGTGGGAAAACCACCGCAAAAAGACTGCGCTCTCTTGGGATCACAACCATCGGCGCACTTGCAAAAGCAGACCGCCAGATGTTACTCTCCAATTTTAAATCCCAGGGCGATTATCTGTGGGAATCCGCCAATGGGATCTCCTCCTCTGCCGTGACTGCAGAATCTCCTGCCAACAAGGGTTATGGCAACTCGGTCACTCTGCCTTACGATGTCACAGATACAGAAAACGCGCACCACATTCTGTTATCTCTCTGTGAGACTGTGGGTGCGCGCATCCGTTATGATAAAGCCTACATCAGCGTGGTGCAGGTTCAGATTGTGGACAATGAATTTCATCACCGCTGTAAGCAGTTATCCCTGCCTTCTGCCACTAACGTGACCGAAAAGATTTATGAGGCAGCCTGCAAGGCATTTGACCAGGGATGGGATCACGCTCCCATCCGGCTGCTCGGTGTCTCTACGAGCAAAGCAACCGACGAGAGCTATGAGCAGTATAATCTTTTCGATCAGGATAAGTTTGAGCGGCTGTCCAGATTAAATTCTGCCATCGATAAAATCCGTGATAAGTATGGGGATGATGCAATCGTGCGTGCCTGCTTTGCGGAAACGCCAAAAAATTAAGCTACAACATCCTCAAACTGGGAATTATAAAGGTTCGCATAGAAACCTCCTGCTGCGAGAAGTTCCTCATGTCTGCCCTGCTCAATGATATCTCCGTCCTTCATGACAAGAATTAAATCTGCGTCACGGATCGTGGAAAGTCTGTGTGCAATGACAAAGCTGGTTCTTCCCCTCATCAGGTTATCCATTGCCCTCTGGATCTCAATCTCGGTTCTCGTATCTACCGAGGAAGTTGCCTCATCCAGAATCAGGATCTTATTGTCTGCAAGGATTGCACGCGCAATAGTCAGAAGCTGTTTCTGTCCCTGCGATACATTGCTTGCATCCTCGTTTAATTCCATCTGGTAACCACCTGACAGTGTCTTGATGAAATGATCTGCTCTCGCTGCCTTCGCTGCTGCAATCACTTCCTCATCCGTTGCGTCAAGCCGACCATATCGGATATTTTCCATGATTGTTCCCTTGAACAGCCAGGTATCCTGCAATACCATTCCGAATGCATCACGCAGTTCCCTGCGATTGAAATCCTTGATATTATGTCCATCGAGACAGATTGCTCCGCTGTTTACATCATAGAAACGCATAAGCAGTTTTACCATCGTCGTTTTTCCGGCTCCGGTTGGTCCTACGATTGCGATTTTCTGTCCCGGTTTTACACTGGCACTGAAATCATTGATGATGATCTGCTCTGGATTGTATCCAAAATGGACATGATCAAATGTCACTGCACCTGTAATTTTCGAAACATCCGCCGGATGTTCTACGATCTGCTCTTCCTCCTCTTCCTCCAAAAACTCAAATACACGCTCGGATGCTGCAGACATAGACTGTACCTGATTGATCACCTGCGCGATCTGCTGGATCGGCTGTGTGAAGTTTTTCACATACTGGATGAACGCCTGGATATCACCGATTGTGATCGTGCCACGGATTGCAAGCAGTCCACCTGTCAGGGCAACACAGGCATAACCTAAGTTTCCGACAAACATCATGATTGGCTGCATCATACCGGACAAAAACTGTGATTTCCATGCGGAATCATAGAGAATATCATTCGTTTTCTCAAACTCTTCAATCGTATCTTTCTCGCGGTTAAATGCCTTGATGACAAGGTGACCACCGTATACCTCTTCCACCTGTCCATTGATGTGTCCTAAATATTCCTGCTGCGCACGGAAATATTTCTGCGATTTTTTTGTCACAAATCCAATCAGTCCCATGGAGATTGGTAAGATCACAAGTGCAATAAGTGTCATAAGTGGTGAAATACTGAGCATCATCACAAGCACGCCGATCAGTGTTGCAACGGATGTAATGATCGTGGTAATACTCTGGTTCAGTCCCTGTCCCAACGTATCTACATCGTTGGTAATACGGGACAATACCTCGCCGTAAGTACGGCTCTCGAAGTATTTCATCGGCATGCGGTTGATTTTTTCTGAGATTTCTTTTCTGAGCTGGTAGCACACTTTCTGTGTGATCCCGGTCATGATCCATCCCTGGATAAAGTTGAAAACCGCACTGCACAGATACAGACCAAGCACAAACAAAAGAATGCTTCCAATCTTTCCAAAATCAATGCTTCCGGTTCCCTGAATTTTCGCCATCAGACCTTCCGATAATGCAGTGGTCGCTTTTCCTAAAATTTTCGGTCCTGCAACATTAAATATGGTAGAGCACGCTGCAAAAAACATGACAACAAAAATTGCGACTTTATATTTTCCGATATAACTCATCAGCTTTTTAATGGATTTTTTGAAGTCCTTCGGTTTCTCACCCGGCTGCATGCCATGTCCCATCGGACCTCTTCTCCGTGGCTGATGTGTTTTAACTTCCTGTTCTCTACTCATTCAAAGCCACCTCACTTTCCTCAAGTCCAAGTTCTTTCGCGGATAACTGTGATTTTGCGATCTGCTGGTAAACCTCGCATGATTTTAACAGTTCTTCATGTGTACCCTTGCCGACAATTTTTCCGTCATCGAGCACTAAAATCTGCTCTGCATGTAAAATGGTACTGATACGCTGTGCCACGATGATCACAGTACTGTCTTTTACATTCTCAGCAAGCGCTTTTCGCAGTGCCGCATCGGTCTTTAGATCGAGCGCCGAGAAACTGTCATCGAAAATAAAGATTTTCGGATCTTTTGCAATCGCCCTTGCAATCGCAAGACGCTGTTTCTGTCCACCAGAAACATTGCTTCCGCCCTGCGCGATTGCACTCTCATACTTGTCATCCTTCGCCTCGATAAACTCTGTTGCCTGTGCAATCTCTGCCGCTTTCTTAATCTCCTCGTCTGTCGCATCATCTTTTCCAAAACGAAGATTCGAAGCGATCGTTCCAGAGAATAAAACACCTTTCTGTGGAACGAAACCGATCTCATCACGAAGATCAGACATCGTAATGTTACGGATATCTTTTCCATCGAGTGTAATACTTCCGTCTGTCACATCATATAAACGTGGGATCAGATTGACCAGTGTGGATTTACCACAACCGGTACTTCCAATGATTGCGGTGGTCTGTCCCGGTTCCGCTGTAAAATCAATATCATGAAGCACATCTTCCTCCGCACCCGGATATTTGAAATTCACATGGAAGAATTTCACAACTCCATTGTGTGTTGTCACTTTTTCCGGCTCTTTTGCATCGTGAATTGAGGATTCTGTCTGAATAACCTCATCGATACGGTCTGCTGCAACGGCTGCACGGGGAAGCATGATCGACATCATCGTGAGCATTAAGAATGACATTACGATCATCATCGCATAAGTGATAAACGCTGTCATTGCGCCGACCTGCATCGTTCCTGCATCAATTTTGTGGGCACCCACCCAAACGATACCAACAGAAAGAACATTCATGATCATCATCATTCCCGGCATCATAAAAGTCATGACACGGTTAGTAAATAACATTGTTTTTGTCAGGTCTTTGTTTGCCACATCAAAACGTTCTTCCTCTTTTTTCTCCCTGCCGAAAGCACGGATGACCGAAAGACCGGTCAGAATTTCTCTGGATACCAGGTTGATATTATCCACTAACTTCTGCATTAACTGGAACTTTGGCATAGTGACTGCCATCAATACCATCACATAACCAAGGATCACAAGGATTGCAAGGACAATGATCCATCCCATTCCGGCTCCGGTCTGCATGACTTTTAAAACACCACCCACGCCAAGGATCGGTGCATACGCTACCATACGGAGCAGCATAACTGAAACCATCTGGATCTGCTGAATATCATTCGTGCTTCTTGTAATTAAGGAAGCGGTAGAAAATTTATCCATCTCTGCATTGGAAAATCCAACAACCTGTTTAAATACTTTCTCTCTTAACGTTCTTCCGATACCTGCACCGACACGGGAGGCAAAGAAGCCTACTAAAACCGCCACGATTCCGATCATCAGCGCCATGCCGACCATTTTCAGTCCGGCTGTGACAAGATAACTTTTCTGAATCTTTTCCACGTCAATTCCTGCCGCTTTATCGCAGGATACCGCATAGGCTGCGCCCATGGATTTCACAAGGGAACTTCCCATTGTATCAATGGTCTCTTCCATGCTGTCTCTCATGGAAAGTAAGGTGTCTTTTTCCAGAGTACCGGCATCTGCTCCGGTCGGTTTTGCAACATGCTCTTTTACTTCAGAGTCTTCCATCACACTCATCTGATAATTCATAATGAGCGGAACTGCCAGTGTATCATCGATCTCATTTAATTCTGACTCAGATGTCACCTGCAGCCGGTAAATATCATCGTCTTGCTCATAGATACTCTCCCAGAGATCTGCCTCCTCATCCGTCATGAACAACTCTGCCATCTCAAATGCTTCCGCTGTCAATGCCTCAGGCACTATGTGCTCCACCCCATTGTTCTGGATACCGACATCGATGATGTCCGAGGTGTAAGACGGTAATGCCAGATCACACCATGCCTGCACAAAAAGCAGTGCAAAGATGATAATGATCGACTTCCAATACGGAATCATATTCTTAAAAATCTTACTCATCTTCCTTTTCCTTTCTTCTGCCTTGCCCTTTTCTAGCTTCAATCTCTTTTTCCGCAATATGATAAATGTTATCCAAATAAGAAATCAGGCGTTTCATATCTGCCTCATCCACCTGTGACATCACTGACTTTCCAAAATCCGACATTGTCTGCCTGGCTTCCTCTGTCAGTTGTCTTCCTGCTTCCGTCAGTTCCACATAGGTGTTGCGCCTGTCATTTTTGTTGACATTCCGCTCCACGTATCCACGCTCCTCTAACCCTTTTAACGTTCTGGAAATTGCCGGAGGCAGCATCTTCGCCCGCGCAGCCAGTTCCGAAATCGTAATCTGACCGTTCTCTCCTTTATCCATGATCGTACACAGCACAAAATAGTCTGTCTTACACACTTCTGGAAACATCTCGGAAAACTTCAGCTTTCGGAATTGATTCATCGACCGAAAAAGTTCTTCATATAATTTATCCATAATTCACTCACCGCCCGTTATTAGTTAACATTGTTATGTATTAAACGTGTTAAATAATAACGCCGGCAAATATCTGTGTCAAGATATCTGTCGGTGTTTATAATAATTTTATAATTTGGTAATTATGAAGTGCCAAGGCAATTTCATAAATTTGCAAAACCTGTTGGCGCGAATGAGCGCATTTTACATGATTTTATGGATTCTCTCCAAAATATCAGCCACCTCATGCATCTCCATCTGACCTGGTGCACTCGCCTTTTTGTGTGCCGCAAAAGTGACCGCTGCGCCAAAACTCTCGCCGCACAGCCTGCTGATCATTCCCATCTTTCCCATGGACATTGTGATGACCGGCGTGTCCGGATTCTCTTCCTTAAACTCATTCGTCACAGATAAAAGTTTTAAAACATCCTCCATATTCTGTGGCATAACTGCAAGTTTTACAATATCTGCACCTCCTGCACACATCTGTTCTAACAGCATCTTCATAACTTCTCTGTCCGGCGTCTCATAAAAATCATGGTGGGAGGCAATGACTTTCAAGCCCTGCTTATGAAGCTTTCTGATTTTTCTTGCCGGATGCTCCTCCTCAAAAAATTCCAGATCAAGCAGATCCACGCATCCTGACTCTGCCGCAAGATCATGAAGGTCATTCAGTTCATCCGGTGCGAGTTCTCCCATGCCGCCCTGTTTTTTGGTTCGGAATGTATATAAGAAGATCTTCTCTTTCATGCACTCTGCCGCAGCCGCAAACACTTCGCGCACTGCGTTGTAATTCTTATAATCCACGAAAGTATCTATACGCCATTCCACTATATCTGCTTCACTTTTTGCAAGTGTCCGTAATTCGTCTATGATCTCTTCTTTATTGCTTTCCATAACCGGAACGCATAAAAGTGGTTTTCCTGTTCCAATTGTTTTTCCTTTAATCTCCATATGCCTGTCCTACTCCTTTTTTATCCATCCTAAACCGGATTTGCGAAACTCTGCCTGATTTATGTTCCACGATCATTTCTATTTTAAAACACCAGACTCTAATATTCAATGCATGCAATATAAATAGTATTCATGGAGACTATAAAAAATTGGAACATCTGTGAATTTGACAATTTATTCACAATCTATTAGAATGACTGTTAATATAACCTATTAAAGGAGAATTTCACATGAGTTTCACATTTTTAAACGAATTACCTTCTCCTGCCCAGATTCAAGAAAGATATCCTCTGTCAGAGAAATTGCAGGAGTTAAAAAAACAGCGTGATGCAGAGATCAGCAATGTGATCAAAGGTCTTGACAACCGTTTTCTTGTCATCATCGGACCGTGTTCTGCAGACAACGAAGATTCTGTATGCGATTATGTCAGCCGTCTCACTTCCATCCAGGAAGATGTGAAGGACAAGCTGATCATCATCCCGCGTGTGTATACAAATAAACCACGTACCACCGGCGAAGGCTACAAGGGAATCGCTTCCCAGCCTGACCCTGAAAAAGCACCGGATATGGTGGAAGGTCTGATCGCCATGCGCAAAATGCACATCCGTGCAATTGAAGAAAGCGGTCTTACCTGTGCAGACGAAATGCTTTACCCGGAAAACTGGGGATATGTAGAAGACCTGCTCTCCTACGTTGCGATCGGTGCACGTTCGGTTGAAGACCAGCAGCACCGTCTTACCGTCAGCGGTTTTGATGTTGCATCCGGAATGAAAAATCCAACCAGCGGTGACTTTGCCGTTATGCTCAACTCCGTTTATGCTGCCCAGCATCCACACCATTTTGTTTACCGTGGCTATGAAGTAGAGACAACCGGAAATCCATTAACCCACGTTGTACTCCGCGGTGCCGTCAGTAAACACGGCAACAGCACGCAGAACTATCACTATGAGGATCTGATCCGTCTCTGCGATATGTATGCCAAAATGGATCTTGTGAACCCGGCTGCCATTATTGATGCAAACCACTCCAATTCCGGCAAACAGTTCAAAGAACAGATCCGTATTGTCAAGGAAGTCATGCATAACCGTCAGTTATCGCAAGACATCCATAACATGGTAAAAGGTGTGATGATCGAGAGTTATATTGAAGAGGGTTCTCAGAAGATCCACGACCATATTTATGGAAAATCTATCACAGATCCCTGCCTTGGATGGGAAGATTCCAGAAAATTGATTTATGATATTGCGGAGATGTGTAAATAAAACAGATTTTTTATTTTCCTCTACAAAAAAGTCTGCCGACAGGTACTACCTGCCAGCAGACTTTTTTCATGCACCATACAGTGCTCATTTTTCATTACAGATCAGATGAAGATTATTCCGCACGAGACATAGCTTCTTCGTAATCTTTTGTGCCTTTCCAGATCTCTTCTTTGTAAGGATTCTTCTTTAACTTCATAGAACGTTTGATGATCGCAGCGAATACAACAACGTTGACCACAATTGAAAGAACAGAGATCACACCCTGTGCTGTTGGATCTGCTGCTGTTGGATGTGTTGCTGCATCCATGAATCCATCTGCGTAAAGCCTTGGGATAACCGCGAATTTACCCTGATCCTGGAATAATGGGAATACCTGGGCAAACATACACCATAATGCTAATGTGTTAGCACGGTTCTGAATCCAGCCACCTTTGTTCCAGAATGCTGCAGCAAATGTAGGTGCAAGTAATAATGCAACACCACAATACCAGGAATGAGTCGGAAGGTTTAAGTAAGTATATTGGAAGTTCCATACATCATAAGCTAAGATGAACATCCATGTCATATCCGGCCATAACATATCATCTTTTTTCTTAGATGAGTAGATTCCCCACCAGCCTGTCATACATAAGATATTGATAATACCTGCAAGACCGTTGAGAACGTTCCACCATCCACCGTATAACCATACGCCTTCAGATGATAACCACCAGCTTGTTCCTGTCTCTGCAAGTGCATGTGCACCTCTGATTGCAGATTCGAAATCGCTGCATACTGCGATCAAAATGTTGATTGCTACGATAACAAATGGGAAAGCCTTAAACCACTGTGTTTTACCAACACCCCATTTGTATTTGAGCATCATAAAACCAATACATCCAGCTGTAGCTGCATATAACTTCGCATAGTGGAACCAGCTTGTCATATGTACATATGTATTGTTATTAAGTGCCCATTCAGCTCCCGCTGCTGCTGAAACGTAAATTGCAATAAAGTAAACTGTCAGAATGATTGGAAGAACAACGAAACATAACATTCCGCCGACTTTTGTACGTCTGGCAATTTCATTTGCAAGTACGAGACAAGCAAAAACTAAAATCCAACCAAGAAACTGCCATGCAGCTCCCTCGCCGTAAACCTGAAACAACAGTCCATGATTTAACATATTGTTTCCTCCCTTATAATTTTTTTCTTTCCTGGTCATACCAGTGATTGTTATTATTTTAACACTTATTTTATAAAGTTTCAACATTATTTACATTTTCATATACTTTTTGACAAAATTGTATATCATTTCCAATTGATTATTTCCCTTTTTTATGGGATTTCCGGAAAAACTCTTCAAAAATGTTCTCAAGGATATTCTTATTTTACCTGTTTTTGCATAAAAAAAGATGTTCTGTGGTACAACCAGAGCCACGAACATCTTTTTCCTTATATTATCCATTTGTACAAGCTTATAGATATCAATCTCTCAATGGTTATTTTTCATCCTCGATCACAAGTTTTCCTGCTGACACTTCCATAAATACACTCTCCGGATCTGCCTTTTTCATCGCAAGCAGTAATTCCCACAAATTGTGGATCTGATTTGCCAGCACACCGGACGCCTGAACCGCATATGGCAACAGCATTGGAAGTTGGAACACGCGGATTCCAAGCGGTGGGAGGAAGATCATGTTGGTCGTATGCACCTTATCTCCGGCAGTTTTGATCATCTCATAGGTGATCATCAAAAAATCCTGTCCCTTATATTTGCAATAATAGGAAACATAACATTCATCAATCGTCCAGGAAACACCATCCTCCACTTCGACCGGTTTCTCAGATCCTTCATTATTTTCCGTTGTCTGCACACTGAGGTTCCAGCGGATTTTTCCATCCTTCGTATCATTGTACATCTCTGTCAGCATATGACTCAATTCTTCTGGTCTTTTCATTGTTTTTCTCCTTATGTTGTTCTTTTTCTATTTCTCCAACGCATGTTCCCCGATGCGCACTGCATGCACTACAAAACGTTTTCCCGTGGTGGAACAGGTCGACAGTGTTATAATATGATTGTCTTTCGTCACGTTCACTCCTGTATCATCATAGGACTTTTGCTTCATCTTATCAATAAATTTTTGAAAAGTCTCATCCGGTGCAAAGCCAACCGTGTAAACTTCGTCGGTTTCCGGCACATCATAGTAGGCAAAAATCTGATAACGGTACGCACACTCTGATGTATAGATCGTAAAAAACTGATGATCTTTATAAAAATCCTCTGTTTTATATTTTTTCAGGCTGCCAAACATGCTTAAGTTTTTCATGTTGTGCCCATATAGGATTGTATGGTAATCCTGAAAATCCGGTGTGTTCATCCCCTCCATAAAAATACATCCGGCAATCGTCTGATTTCCGTAAATATCCGCGCGAAGGTACTTCTCATCATCCCCGGAATATAAAACCGGATAACTGAGCTGCTCCAGATTATCAAACCGTATCCAGCCGATAATATCCGCATTGACCTGCTGAAGTTCTTCCAGCTTCACATCCACATCTGTATACCACCACGAATCATCCCCCTCTGTCTCCTCCGCCACTTCCGTATTCTCCGCTTTCTCTGAAATATAGTTTTCCTTTAATGCCTCATAGGTGTCGTTGGACTGTTTGTAATTCAAAAGATCCGGCACCAGCATAATGAGTGCTGCCACAATCAACGCCACACCAAGAAGAAAAAGAAGAACCGTTGACCGGCTGCCTTTATTTTGTTTCATGCCCGTTTCTCTCCCACTTTACTCTGCTGTGCACGTAAAAAAATATCTGCACTGTTTTAGATTGTACCACAAAATGAGCAGACCTCATAGTCCCTATGAAAGTCTGCTCAGATGTTTTACCTTTTATTTAGTTGAAAGAGACCTGTGCAAGTGCGTCTGTGTAATTTGCAAAGCCGGCTGCCTGAACTGCACATGCAGAAACTTTAATATCGGTAAATGTGGTATTCTCTGTCACATTGTTTCCAACCGTTACTTCTTCAAAGATGGTAGAATGAGCGGATTTGGAAATCACATCTTTTTTTGCATATACTTTGTAGTCAATATTATTTAAGTTCTGTGCTGTTTTATAAGCGTCTGTCACATCTACCCAGTCAGAAGCATATGTGATCGTAAGTTCCGGGTTTTCATTCACGATTTTCGCAAATACCCATGCGTCCTGTGAATCATCTGCCATGTGTACGGTCGGATCTTTGTATACCACTTCTCCTGCAACCAGATCCTCGTACTTATTTTCTTTTACCGTCCACTCTCCGGTGCCATCAGCATCCACATACAGATTGCTGTTTTCATCTCTTGCCACTTTGGACTCGGATAAACCGCCTGTCAGCGGATCATCATCAAAGTTTACATTGCCGACGGTAAAGGTGTTGGTGACAGTTCCGGTTGTGCTCGTCAGGTAAGCAAATGTGCTGCCTGCGCCGATTGCACCGATCAGGCTGATCGCTCCAAGCAGTGTGACTAATTTTGTTTTCTTCATAATTTCTGATCTCCTTTTTCATTTCATGATAATCTTTTCATTCTTATGTACTTTCCATTCTGTAACTTGCGGTTCCTGCCTTATCAGAAACCGTTTGTTACGATACTGTTTTATCACTCAATGGTCACACGGCGGTCATATATCAGAAATTTCAGCAACTGTTCTTCATTCCGTATTTAAATTTTTCTTCTTATCCTCCTCTAAAATATCCGGGATGAAGTTTAAGAGGATCAGCACGATCAAAACACCGCACACCACCGCAATACCGAGCGGTGTCTTTGCATAAATGGAAATATATCCAAGATACGGGATATGAAATGCATACACCCCGACGATCTGCTGCCATGCAACGGGAGCTGTATCTGCAATATTATTGGCGTCTCCCTGTGTGACAACGGTCTGTTCCTCCTTATCCACCGAAATGATCCTGTGCGTCACCAGCGTTCCCGCCGGAAGCTGATAAGTAACGACTGCTCCTTCCCTCGCCTCACTCGCGGCAAAATTTTTATCATAGACGATCGCCCCGACCGGGATCCCGGGTTCCATGCTGCCGCTTAAGACCGCATACTCATCATATCCAAGCATTTTCGGGACAAACAGAAAGCCTGCGATCACAAGCAGTCCGAGAAATACCACCATTGATAATACACTGCAAATTTTCCTTGTCATTTTCTTTTGCGCCTTTCTGACTTATTTGGTTACTTCTGCAAAAAATCCCTTCAAAACCGGAAGTTCCACTTGATCTTTGGCCTCATAACTTCCGGCAAACACTGCCTCCTGATAAACCGTGATATCGAAATTTTTTGTCACATTTCCAATTTTTACTGCATCAAATAAATTATCCGTGCTCTGCCCCGGTGCAACCGGACTGTTGTAGTAAAACCAGCCGTCCATGCCCTGATACCAGCCGGTTCCGTCACCGTCAGGATCATACAGCGTACGCTCGGTCGCAATGCTGTCCGCTGCCTTGCCTTTCTCCGAAAAAGCAGTTCCGTTCCAGGTGCCGTTTAACAGCGTCACTTCTGTCTGTTCCGGTGAGATCGTGATCCTGACACGGACAAATGCATCTGAAATTCCGGTGTTTTTCACGCTCGGATTTTTTTTCACGGTGCTGCCTGCTTTGATCCCGCCCTCAAACTCTTCCTCGATCTCAGTTGCCACTTTTGCCGCCTGAAACGTATTGGTCACCGTTCCCGCTGTTGCTGTGATAATTGCAAATGTTGCTGCTGTTCCAATAATTCCAACAATCAGTGCAATTGTAATCACAAATATTTTTTTCTTTTTCCATATTTCTTTCATACACACTGCCTCCGATTATTTACGCACATCTGTTGTGGAATGATTATCAACATCTGTCGTGCTATTTGCTTTTTCATGGATCACAAATTGATTTTTCACGGCATCTGTATCCGTGAGTTTTCCATCGCTTCTGGTCTTATTGTTTTTGGCTGTAACATTCACATAGTCTGCCTGCAAGTGTAAATCTGCCGCTGTTGTGACAAAGTCCTCTGCGTCAAAGCTGCAGGTCTCGTCTCTGCTGCGGATACCAACCGCAAATTGTGCGCTGTTTCCGGCAATCTGTGACGCACAGTTTGTGTCTGCGGTAAACTCTTTTAACGTAAAGCCCATCGTGTCAAGTTCTTCTACTTTATAGATTCCCTGCGCAAGTCCTTCCAGCGTCGTCTGCGCTTTCACATTGAACATTCCGGCTGTCGTGGTCTGATCCTCTGCGCTGTTCTCTCCAAACCTTAACGTCTTATAATAAACATCGCCTGTCGTCTGATTGGTGATCTTAAATGTAAAAATCGGATCCCCCTCACACGCTCTGATATCTTTTTTACTGATTTTCTTTGTGAGTATCAGCGTTCCTGTTTTCACTTTTACATCATATTTTCCTGCATAGGCTTCCCCGTCCGCGTGCGCTGCCTCCACCTGTGCCTCATTTTTATAGATCACACCGTTTAACGTGGAGTTTGCGTTGGAATCGTCTGTCGCTTCCTCCACCGGCAGAAATGCTTTTGCGTAATACGTGGTATCCTGTTTAGGTCTCTCTTTTTTCAGGTTTTCCTGCGTGATCTCCTCACGGCAGCCTTTGTCCGTATAGAACATCAGATACACCTGTGACATTCTGGCGCTGTCCGCATCTTTCATGCGCACTGCCGCATCATCTGCATAGTTTTCCAGATTTTCCCCGAGGAAAATCGTATCTGCTGTGTCTGTGATCTGATACGCAATTCTCACATTCACGGTCGGCTGCGGCAATTCCAGCTGTGTGCCGCCAAAGCTTAAAAAGGAATTTGGATTTACATTTGTAGTCATATTATTTCCACCCAGACAGGATTCTTTTGCCACGATATGGATTGTTTTCTGCCAGCCGGAGGCGCTGTTTTCCTTCGGCTTTACTTCCTGATCAAGCCAGCTGATCGTCGTTGTGCCATCCTCATTGACCGTTACCTGTGCGCCATCCGCTCTCAGACGTTGGATCTCGGCATCTGTCAACTCAAATTCCGCATCAATAATGTCCGTCACCTGCACTCCGGTCAGGGATCTTGACTGTGTGATCGTGCTCTGGATGTTCTGAAAGATTTTATTTAACTCCTCCGCAGTATCCGCCGTAAATGCACAGCCGGCTGATGCCACTTTCTCTCCCAGCCATGTGGCAGTCTCGTTATTTAAACCAAGCCCTACCGTGATGACCGTATAGCCTGCCTCTTTCAGTTTCACCGCTGATGCTTCTGTCTCCGTTTTGTCATTGCTGTCCGAAGGCTCTCCGTCGGAGAACAGGATCACATATTTTTTGTTGTCATCTTCTGCCTTCTGCAATTCGCTGTATGCATGCTCCAGTCCTTTCTGTGGAGAGGTACCGCCGTCCGCAAAAAGCGCATTGACGGACTTTAACATCTCATTTTTATTTACTTTCGAAAGACTGTGGTTTAATTTGCCCTCGGTACTGCTGTTCCACCCATTGCCAATGCCATAAAAGGTGGCGATTCCGACCAGACTGTCCGGTGATGTATCGGAAATACCTGTCACAAATCCGCTGGCGGCGTCTTTTAACGCAGAAATCTTAGACGTCCATGCTGCCATCACATCACTGTCTGAAATGCTCTGATAACTGCCGTCCACATACTTTTTCCATTGTCCGTCGATATATTTTACGGGATACTTCGCATACACATTACCGGATACAGCCGCCGTTCCCATTCCGACACTCTTATCGTACGTCCATGGCCACCAGCCACTCTTTTCATATTTATTCCAGTAGTATACTTTATTGATATCCATCTGATTCTTCACACTGCTGAATTCTCCGATATCCTTTAATTGATTTTCACCGGACAAAATTTCATTCATCGAGCCGGACAGATCAAATACCATCATGGCATCCACTGTCTGTATTTTTTCAACTGTGCTCTGCGAGGTTGCGAGCGAACTTGCGTCAAGATCGATCTGATACTCTCTGTTCTCCCAGTCAGTCAGTTTCGCTGTCTTATGATATTCCACATCCTTCTCCGTAAAATCAACCGGCTTCTCCGGTGGGATATCCGGCACGTCATCGTCCACCACTTTGATCACGTCCGCATTCGGAAGCGTAAACTTCATGTTACAGTTTGCCTTTCCTGCACCGCGCTCCATATATAAAATGGTCAGATGATGTTCTTTGTTTTTGTCTGTCCTGTCAATATAGTTCCAGAGATCGGCCGTATCTGTCAGAGCGTCATGGATACCGCCAAGATCAATGACCACCTGTTTTCCATCCAGAATTACCCAGAGATCATCATCCCCGGTAAAAGAATAGTTCAGTTCCCCGATATAATCTCCAAGTGTAAAGGTTACGTCATAGCGGATTCCAAAATAAAAATTATTATTTCCAAATGGCAGGAAATCCGCCCCCGCAGTTGCTGCCACATTGTCCTCTTTGTCTAAAACTTCTTTCAGTTCGTAAGTGTCACCACTTTGTGAAAATTTTAATCTGTATCCTTCTTTCACTGTCAGACCTTCTGTCTCTGCCGCAGCTGCTCCGTCTTTCGGAAAAACGCCCGGTTCATTCACACTGAAAAGAACTTCTTTGTAATCATCACTTAACCCGGTAACAATCCCTGTTTTTTTCGCATTTTCTCCAGTTCCTCCGGTATACACGTTGATATGCTGGTCGTCTGTGGTTCCGTTTTGACCTGTTTTTTTCGTGACGGTGTCATATTGATTTTCACTTAAATTCTGAGATACCGTTCCGACCGTGAAACGGTTGTCTTTTTGTTCAGACGGATAGTTGGAATCCGCATTGATACTCAGATCCGCCCTCTGCTGTCCGGCTTTGTCATAAGGGATCACCTCGTAGTCATAAAACGATGCCTCACCGATATAGTCCGTATTTTTTGCCTGATAAAAAACTTTTACAACACTGTCCTCATGGATCTCAATGTTTTCAAGTTCACTCTGGGAAAATGTTTTTCCGTTTACCTGCACATGATCCACATCCCAGTTTAACGCCTTATTGTAGTCGTTGATCTTTGCTCCCGGTGCCATCGTGCAGACATCATCGCTGTAAATTTTTGCACTCTGCTCATCCTGCGCCTGATATTTGCTGTTGTCATAATGTTCGATGGTCACGGTCACGTTGTTATCTCCATGATTGACGATGACATATTTTGAAAAATGATCCGTGCCAAATGTCACCTCGCCGTCGGCAGAAGTGTTCGCATTCATATCCAACATCTCATTTTTTGTCTCATCAAAATGATACACGCTCGCCGAATCGCCCTCTTTCACCTGCGCAAGCGATAACTGCACCTGCACGGTTGCCCCTGGCTCCACTTCTTTTCCATCTTTTACAAAGGAGATGTCATACGCCACAACCTCTTCTTTTTCTTTCGACTCGCCCTCCATCGCTTTATCGATGGATGCTTCCATTTCTGCTGTGACGGCTACCGGTGCCACGACAAGCTCTGCGCCTGCCGGAAGATCGGTCTCATTCGAAAGTGTCACGACCACGCGGACTGCGTCATTGGAATAGTCGAAGACGGTTTTTAATTCCGGTTGTTCTGTCTCCTCTGTCTCCTCTGTTTTCTCCGTCTCCTCGATTGCTTCAGTCGCCTCAGTGCTCTCTGTGTTCTTGACTTTTTCTGTATCTCCCGTTCCGTCTGAATCTGATGATTGCTTATACTGCCCGCTTACATTACTCTCTATGTCTGACAGATCCGCTGCATTCGAATCACTGTCTGCCTCTGACACATTCTCTTCCTGCCCTGCATTTTTTGTCTCCTTCAACATCTCTGTGGAAACTTCCGCAAAAACATCCGTGGTATCTACACTTGTCGCATTGGTGACGGTCACATTGGATGTCAGCAACGTCAAACATAGCAGGAATGCTAAAACTTTTTTTACAATGGATGCAAATCTCATATAATCCTCCTTGCTTTTGCCCTTTGATCTACTGTTTTCTCTTCCAAAGATTTCATCCGGTGTATTTGCTTAAAATATTTTCTGTTGTTTTCACTTTTTCTATATTGATCTTGATTTTCAGATTTCGGTAAATTTTATTGTCCTGATAAAATTTTGAAATAATCCGGTTTGCGACCAACATTCCACCCTCATAGGTACATGCGGAAAGCAAAATCACATACTGCGAATCGCTGAACTGTGCCACCGCGTCCCCAGGACGGAGCGATTTTTTCAATGTCTCCACAAGATGAGGCATCGCATTGCGGATGCGGAACAGATTGACATCACTGACCTTGCTTCCGGTATACTCCCCCGCCTTTAAGGTCAGAAGCAGAATATATTCATTTTCATCAAAACGCGCTGTCTTTCTCACCTGAAGCCTGCAAATTTCCCGAAAGACCGGATACCCGCACAAAAACGCTCCCGCTGGATTCTGTTCTGCAATATCCTGATGTACCTGTGCAATTCCCTGCACATTTCCGCTTTTATTCTGTCTCAGTAATTTGTCATAAACGCCCTTTAATTTTGACAGTTCACAGATTCCGAGCTGCTGCTGCAACATCCGGCATGCATTCTCGTACACTTCCAGGGCAGAACCAATTTTATTTTTTCCTGCCAAAGCCTTGATCAGATAACAATATAACTCTTCATCGAGACTTTCCTGCTGAAGTGCCTGACTGCAAAGCTGCTCCAGATTCTCATATTTTTCCGCGCGGACATAACATTCGCACAGATACCGGACGCAGTTTAAATACAAAGAGTGATAATAAGTATTCAGCATCATCACCCAGTGCATATCTGCAACTTTTGTCATGAAATCACCCTGATAAAGTGCAAGCGCCGCTTTTAGTTTCTGGATTGTCTCACCCTCTGAAATAGGTTTCTGCTTTGCAAATTCAAACATTTGTTCGAATCGTTCTGCATCCACTGCCACTTCCAGTCTGGGATTCCAGCGATAGGAACCATGATCGGTCAGGATAAAGTCCTCTTCTCCAAAGTTTTTCTTCAGAAGAACTCTCAGACGATACATCAGATTCTTCAATGCCCCTGCCGGATTTCCCGTTTCTTCCTCCTGCCACAACGCATCCGCCATGTCATAAAACGTCAGTGTCTGATTTCTGTGAAGAATCAGATACGCCAGTAAATTTATCATTTTCGGAGATCGTATTTCTTCCTCATTCACAATATGTTCTTCATTCCTTATCTGAAATTTCCCCAGAGTACGAATCGTCAGCATGCAGTTCTCCTCCTCTTTTCCGGCTCTGACTGCCAGATTTTTCCTGTAAGTCTAACATGCATGTATTGCTATAAAGGTCGAATACTGTACCTAAAAATCCTGGTTACTTCGACTTTTTTCTATTTTTATATATAAGGAAAACAATCAGTCCCACAACAAAAACTGCCGTGATACCGCCAATCACCGGCACTGCCACAGGTACGGATGCTGCATCGATCTCCTGCGCTGCAAGGTCTGCATCGTTCCCGTTCACATCACCGGAAGCGGTACTCGCATCCTCTGCTGTGTTCGCCAACGGTGTCTCGCTCTCTTCGATATCGACAGCTCCATCATTCCCATCTCCATCCACCAACGGTGTCTGCTCCTCCGGAATTTCAACATTGCTATCGTCTACGGTCTGGTCTTCATTATCATCTGCCGGAGCATTTACCGCATTGTCCGCCGCATTATTTGCTGTATTGCCTACCGGCGCATTCACTGCATTTGACGCATTATTTACTACATTTGCAGTAAATCCTGTCGGCTGGGAGGTTCCGGGAACGATGACCGTCTCCTCAACCTCGTTCACAACTGTCTCTGTCCGTGTTGTGCCCGGAACCACATTTGTCACCGTGCTGGTGATTGTCTCCACAGCCCCGGTGTAGCGGTATTCAAACGTTGCCGTGTTCTCTTTCCCTTTTTCCAGTTTTATAATTTTACTGCTCTCTGTCGGTGTATAATCCGGAACAGTCACCGGAATGACCGTGATTGTTTCCTCTGCATTTCCATAGGTGATCTGCGGAGCCGCAATCTGTTCCTTTGTCTGACTGTCTATGAAACTCACCGTATAGGAAACCGGATTGATCAGACGTTTATAATCCAAAACATACTCTGTATTCCGCTCCACCGCAGTTCCCACAACACCGTTAAAAGCTTTCAACCCATATGCTGCCTCTTTTTCATAGTGCAGGCAGTTAGAAAACCATGATGTCAGCCTTGCATCACTTTCCCAGCCAGGCACTGTGAAAGCAAGTGTATCTCCCTTTACAACTTTTACCTTAATATAATTTTTTGTCACTTCCATCCCTTCGGAAACAGTGATCTTATCTATATCAAAACAAGCAATATTTCCTGCACGGAATGTCACTGTATACATTCTTTTTTCCACCACTTCTTTCTCTTCCGAAGCTTTCACCGTTGTCATTGGAAGCACCAGCGCCATGAAGATAAAAACCGTAAGAAAGCCCGTAATTATTTTTTTTACTTTTTTCATGACTTGCGCTCCACCTTTCTTTTTTTCACTGCGATACTAACAATCACTATACCTGCCACCAGAACTCCTGCAGATACCGTCACTGTCAGAGGATCTCCTGTCCTGACACCATTTGCCAGTGGAACAAGCTGTTCTGTGACAGTCTTTGGAATCACTTTCTTTACAACCTTTGTCACCACATTGTCTTCTCCGTGCTCCGTCACATAATTTGTGATCACAACCGGCTTTCTGTCGTCTGCATAGTACGCCCGGAATTCAAATTCCATCGCACCTGCTGCACGCGAATAATCAATTCCATCTGCGCTGTCCATGCCCTCGCCGTCTAAGGTCAATGTCACATAGACATCCGCCGACTCCCCCGGATCCAGAGCTGTCATATAACGATACTCATTCAATTCTGTAATTTCTGCTAAACCTTCGGCACTTGCCACATTTTCCGCATATCCACCGGCATCTGCATCCAGCAAAGATATCCTTCCGGTATCATTGCCGATCTCCACCTGAAACTCATATGCTCCGCCAGACGCTTTTCCTGCTTCTTCCAAAGCATCCGTTGTCTTCTGCGAAATAAAAAAAGATGCCTTATGACTGTTTTGATTCTCGATTTTAATGACAACGGTCCTGCTGTCTCCGGGTGCCATGCCATCAAAAGCACCGGCAAGTTCTGTCTTATCTTTTGTATACACAAGCTGATTTTCCTCTGTCAGCTGCACAGTCTGAATTTCCGCCGCACTGACCACCGATGAAAATCCACAAGTCCAAATAAGCAACAGAACGGCTGCTATGTTTTTTATTTTCATATGATCCAATCTCCTTCAACCGTTATCTTGTTTCTGAAACAGACAAAATCGTTCCATTTTCATCAAACTCCGGGAACACACCAAGCTCTGCTGCGATCGCATCTTTTGCGTTATTCGCCTGAACTGCCGTAACTTCGTATTCTAACGTATAGACTGCATCTGCAAATCCATTTCCCATAGATTCCTTAAAATAAATTCCGTCCATAAAGTTTGTTGTCGTCTGTTCTGGAGCCAGCGGCTTTGTGTAGTACATCACCATCTGCTCATCATCCTCATACCCGATGATCCAGTCCTGATTATGTACATAGATATCATCCGCCTCCCCTGCACTCACAAGTCCGCCGCTTTTTGTATCCCATGCATGATAAATGACTACTTTTACATACACATCATAACCATCCGGGATATCGTTTTGTACTGCCTTCGGCATGATGATCGTTTCCCCCGGCACGATCGTAACCGGTTCTTTTTCCCCGCCGTCTGCCAGTGCCACAGGTTGATCCCCGATCACCGTGACTCCCACACTCTTAATGGAAATATTTGCCACTGCCTTTTCACTTTTTGTATTCAGAGCTGCAAGCGTTCCGCCAACCATCGTTGCCAGGATCAATACTGCAGCGATTCCCATAAGCATGTATTTTTTCTTCACTCTCCATCTCCTCCGCTCATCCATTGAATTTTTTATAAATCCTTGTGTTATTATAGGTATCCCCGGTCACACAATGGTCACACGAATATTTTATGCAGCAGACCGCACGAAAAATGCACTTTGTTTCTTCAAGTACGCAAAAATACCTCCCGGCAGGTTCGGGGTTGTTACCCGTATCTGCTCAGGAGGTATCCTGTCATTTCAAAAATATTGATTTTTCTTCACATTTTAAGCAATCATTTTATATCCACTATCTCACATAGATATTGGAAAGATTGTCTAAAATCTCTCCTGCAACATCCGGTTTATTCATCGTGTAAATATGCACATGATTGACACCGTTGGCGATCAGATCAATGATCTGCTCTGTTGCATATGCAATTCCCGCCTGACGCATTGCTGCCGGGTTGTCTCCAAACCTGTCTACGATCGCAAGAAATCTCGGTGGAACCATATTGCCGGACAAAGATGTGATGCGTTTGATCTGGCTTGCGTTGGTGACAGGCATAATGCCTGCTACAACCGGAACATCTATTCCTTTTTTTAATGCCTTGTACATAAAATTGTATAAAATGTTATTGTCAAAAAACATCTGTGTGGTGAGGAACTCGCATCCTGCATCCACTTTCTCTTTCAAATGGTCGAGATCTTCAAAAATCGTTGCTGCTTCCGGGTGTCCTTCCGGGTAGCATGCACCACCGATACAGAAATCACCCTGTGCTTTGATATCTGCGATCAGTTCACTTGCGTGCTTGTACTGATCCGGCAGCGGAAAATCTGCATTTGCAGGAATATCGCCACGGAGTGCAAGGATATTCTCGATATTTGCTGCCTTTAACTCCTCAATGACAGATGCCACCTTTTCTCTGGTGGAAGAGGCACAGGTCAGATGTGCCAACGCCGGAATGTTATTGTTACGTACTTCCTCTGCAAGCTTTACCGTATAATCAGATGTTCCACCTGTTGCGCCGTAAGTGACACTCATATATGCCGGCTTTAATGCCGCCATATCTTTTACGATATTTTTATAATTTTCCAGCTGCGCACCCTGTTTTGGTGGAAAAAGCTCGCAGGAAATCGTCACTTCATCTTTGTTTAATAATTCTGTTAATCTCATCTTTTTGTTCCTCAATCTTCTTTCTTATATATTAAAAACTTCTCAGTTTATCCGTTCCATCATCCACCGTATTCTCGATTTTTCGTATCTCTACAAAATAGGAATAGTTATCGTTTACTTTTACTTCGCAGCGGTCACCTATTTTGTGTCCCAACAATGCTTTTCCGAGAGGCGATTCGTTACTGATCAGATTTTTCAGGGAATTGCCGCGGATGGTTGTGACAATTTTATAGGTTTCTTCCTCGTCATCATCCTCAAAATAGACGGTAACGGTATTGTTCATTCCGACTTCATCATCCGCAGAATCCGTGGAAATAATCTTTGCCGTCCTGATCATTTTCTCCAGATAACGGATACGGCTTTCATTCTGATTTTTGTCTTTTTTTGCTGCATGGTATTCAAAATTTTCACTGAGGTCGCCATGTGCACGTGCCTCTTTGACTGCTTCCAGCGCATTTTTTCTCACAACCAGCTTTCGGTACTCAATCTCTTCTTCCATTTTTTTTATGTCCTGTTCGGTCAACTCGTCATACATGAATCCCAACCTCCATTTTCCATCTCTATCGGTACTGATCCTGTACCATTCTCATTATGATCTGCAAATCTGTCTCTTATAAAAACACCTGTTCTAATGCGATTTTCTCCGGCAGACAGCGTTCGATTGCACTCCCTTTCCGGCAGACAGACAGCCAGACGTCACGTTTGATGTTCCATGTTTTCAGATAATATTCTCCCACCTGTTCTTCCATCGTGGAAAAAGAATCCAAAGACATTGCGATCCCTGTTCCAACCGCCTTGATGTAGGCTTCCTTCCTCGTCCATATTCCGGTAAAAGCCTCATCCGTCCAACATTTTTCCAGATATTTTCTCTCATCTTCTGCAAAAAAACGCTGTGCGATCTTCTGTTTTCCGGTGCGCATCAGCTCTACATCCACACCTATATCCTCTGTGCCAAAAGCTGCTGCCACATACATGCCCGAATGGCTGAGGTTAAACATAAGCGGAAGCCGTTCTCCCTGTCCTGTCCCAAGATACGGCTTCCCATTTTCACCATAAACGAATCTTACCTGCTGCAAAGACCGTGTTTGTCCGGTCTGCTCCAACTCTGCTGCAGCAGACGATCCCACAGGTATTGTCTGCGTGTAACCATACTGCCGCAGACCGTATTCCAATAACAAACCTGCCCCAAAGGCACGAAGCCTGTCATCTTCATTTTTACATTGTTTTATTTTCTGTTGTCTGGCGCAGCACAAAAACTCCCACAACTGTGGTTGATCTGATCTGTCACGCAAGGCACTGATATCTGAATAAAACACACGCAGTTTTTTTTGCTTATCCACTACTTCTGATGCTCCTGCAGAACTTCTTTTTTTCGCCTTGTGGAATCCCAGACATTCTGCACACGTCTGGTCACGATCTCCGGAATAAACGGTTTTACAATGTAATCGCTCGCTCCTAATTCCATCGTCAATACCTGTTGTTCTGTTGTATCATCCGCTGTGATGATCACCACCGGAATATTTAAGATCCTTGGATCATTCTTCCTTTCCTGCATAAAAGTCTGTCCATTCATGCCAGGCATCATCAGATCTAACAGGATCATATCCACTTTATAATTCTGTTCCTCTAAAATACGAAGTGCTTCTTCCCCATCTCCTGCCTGCAGGATACGGTAATCTGTTTCAAAAATACTCTCCAGCGATGCCCGGTTGATCTCCATATCATCCACGACAAGCATGGTTTTCTCGTTTACCTCTTCTTCCATCAGTGCAAGACGGTACTTTGCAAGTTCATTGTCCATCTCCCGCTGGACCGTGATATCGTCAATGCAGCCAAAAATAATATGGCGATCCCCTACCCTGTTAATATACTTCAGGCGGAGCTTGATCCAGATTTCCCTGCCAGACTCGAGAAAACGTTTCACTTCACATTCCGCAGTACTTTGATTCTCCACAACCTGTGCAAAAGTATCCATAAACCTTTCTCTGTCAACATGATCAATGGATCCCTCAATCTCTTTGTGCACACGGTCTGTGTCATGATAACCAAACATGTCAAAATAAGCGTCATTTACACGCACCACTTCAATATTTCCGTCGCTGTACTCATAAATTGCGGCTGCCTGCATCATGTTGGAGAAAATCATTTCCATCTGCATATTCGCCGTCCATATGGCATTCGTGTCGTTGGATGTTCTCCTTGTCTCATCATCTTCAAAGTATGGCTGTTCATACAACAGCTTTTCATATTCTTTTACCGGCATTGGTCTTGCAAAATAAAATCCCTGCACATATTCGCATCCGATGCTGTGCAGAAACGATACCTGCTCTTTGCGCTCCGCACCCTCAGCTACGACCGGCATGTTCAGCCACTTTGCCATGCGGACTACCGATGCCAGAATGTTTTCACTCCTGCCATCATCTCCGGAGCCATCCAGAAACTTCATATCAATTTTCAGGACGTCAACCGCAATATCTTTTAGTACATTCAGCGAGGAATAACCACTTCCAAAATCGTCCATCAAAATAGAAAAACCTTTTTTCTGAAGCTGTTCCATCATCTCTTTGATTGCTTTTGGGTTTCCTGTATATGCACTCTCTGTCAGTTCTAACTGCAGCCATTCCGGTGGAATATTGTATTTTTCTGTCAGTCCACAGATCACATCCACAATTTTTGGATTATAAAGACTTACACGCGAAATATTGACGGAAACCGGAAATATTTTTCTTCCCTCATCTCTCCATCCCGCAAGCAGCTGGCATGTCTTTTCCCAGACATACTGATCCAGCTTCAGGATAAAACCGTTCCGCTCAAATACCGGGATAAATTCTCCCGGCGATATCATCCTGCCATCTGCTGTGATCCATCGCACCAAAACCTCTGCTCCTGCAATGGAATTTCGCTGAAGTTCATATTTGGGCTGCAAATACAGCACAAACTCTTCGTTCTTCAGCGCATTCTTCATATTGTTGATGATGTGCTGCTCCTTGATGATCTCCTCGCTCATCTCTTTTGTGTAAAAGAAATAGTTCTGGATATAATTTCCCTTACAGTTTTTGGATGCAAGATTGGCTTTGTCATACATTTCGTTGATGGAAAGATCACGGTTTTTCACAAGATATATCCCAAAGAAAGGCGTGATATCAAAATCCAGAGGATATTTTTCCATCTGATTCGTGAATTTCTTCACAAAGTCTGTGATCTCTTTCTCATTATCATAAGAAAAGCATACCGCAAAAATATCTGCCTCAATTCTTCCATAAGTAATATAACGATATTCTTTTTCCACATTCTGCAGATAATCTGCCATATACTTTAATAAATTATCACCCTCATCCATTCCAAAAAAGGAATTGATCAGCTGGAATTTTTCAATATCGATCCTGATGAATGCAAAATCTTCCGTACCGAAAATATTCAGCATATTTCTCGTATTATAAAAGAACTTTGATTTGTTCAAAATGCCGGTAAGCACATCATACTCCGCACGGTATTTTAATTCATCATCCACTCTCATCTGACTGCGCTCGATCACATTCTTTACACGAAAACGCACGATCGTCGGATCATAAGGTTTCCCCATAAAATCCCATACTCCGTATTCCAGACACTTGCACTCGATCTCATCATTGATGCCTCTCAACATCGCGATCACAGGTATATTCTGATATCTTACATCTTTGTGAAAAATTTCTAAGAGTTCCAGTCCGCTCATGTCCGGCATGATCAGGTCAAGAATGATCACAGTTACCGCCTGATACTTCTCCTCTAAAACTGCTAATGCATTCTGTCCATTTTCTGCTTCAAGCACGATATAATTGTCATTTAAAATTTCCCGCAATGCAGTCCTGTTATGTCTTGCATCATCCACAACTAATATTGTATGTTTTCTTGTCATAAACCTTTGTGCCAGTCCTTCTCCATTTGTAGTGGTTTCAGCCACCTGTCAAAATCTTTTTTCTTCCGTACATACCATATACTTATATGATAACAGACTTATTTTTTCTTTTCAATACAAGAATTTTTATCTGTCATTCACTTAAAAATCCATGTAAGAGAGATACAGTTCCTCAAAATCATTTTCTTCTGCCAGATTGATAACGTCTGCCATGGTCTGGATTTTTTCAAGTTCTTCTTTTGAAATTCTGCCAAGTAAAACCTCTTTTGTCCCTGCAAGAACTGTATTTCCGGCCGGGATCGTTTTCATCTCCAGTTCTTTCGGGATCAGGCCAATCCCTGCCGCCTTTTTGATATCTATCTTTGTTCCAAATCCACCTGCAAGATAACAGTCGTCCACTTCGTCAAACGCAATACCCGCTTTTTTTACTAAAATATCCACTCCTGCGCGGATCGCCGCTTTTGCCATCTGAAGTTCCCGGATGTCATTCTGTGTGAATTTTACTTTTTCTGCCAGCTCATATCCGGTGTCAAAATAAAGATCCGAATATGTTCCATGTTCATCGATCATCTGATGCTCCCGGAGTTCATACACCAGATCGATCATACCTGTTCCGCAGATTCCGATCGCCTGCTGTTTCTTATTTTCTCCATCTGTTTCACCGATCACCTGAAATCCGGCTTTTCCTGTCTCCTCCATGAAAACATGGGAGATCACTCCCGGAATGCTCGCCATGCCACAGGAAATATTTCCGCCTTCAAACGCCGGTCCTGCAGACGTGGACGTCACATACATATGACGGCAATTTCCAAGCACCATCTCCCCATTCGTTCCTATATCCAGCAGCAAATGATATCCTTCGGATCTGTGCATATTCATTTTTGCAATGCCAGCCATGATATCAGCCCCTACAAACGCTGAGATCCCAGGCAAAATCACAACTTTTGTATCCAATTCTTTCATTCCAAGAAAATCCGCAGCACTGCCTTCCATCCATGAAAGGTCAACTGGCAGAAAAGGCGCCACACCCAGCGTCTCACATGAAAATCCGCGAAGCAGATGACACATCGTTGTGTTTCCTGCGATCACGATCCTTTGTATCTGTGCCACATGGATTCCCTCTTTTTCTGCAAGTTCACCGACCAGCTTCTGTAAATCCTGCCGGATGCAGCGCTGCATCTCCCATTTTTTCCCATTGTTAGAGGCATCTATCCTTGAAATCACATCTGCACCGTAGGTTCTCTGATGATTGACCGATACTGCGGTCTGACAGTCCGCTTCGGTTTTCAGGTTCACTAACAAGGCTGCCAAAGTCGTGGTGCCGATGTCGATACAGATTCCATAAATTGCATTTTCTGTTTTCTCTGCCGTTCCTTCTGCTGTATTTTTCAGAATTTCTTCTGTTCTCTGATTCTCCCACTGCGAAAGGACTTCTATCGTTTCTTCCAGTTCCGGAATTTCAACTTTGTATTCTTCCGTTGGATATGACTGGCATGCCAGACGATAGCCTTGCTCCAACTGCTTTTCCGATAAAAACTCTCTATCCTGCTTCGTCGGTTCTGTTGCTCCGCTTTTGTACCGCACAATACATTTTCCGCAGATTCCATTGCCATTGCATGGAGCACTGATGTATTCATTTTTTTCCTGTAACATTTCCAGAAGATTTTTCTGTTGTTTTGATCTGTCTATAATCATTTTTTCCTTTACCCTGAAAAATCAACAAATCAGCACAGCTTCCTCGATGGAAACAGTGCTGATTTTTGTATTTTATAGTTTTTCAACTACGACTTTGCAACGTTTTTTACAGAATGCAATTCCGTATGCAAGAAGATCGTTTCGTCCATCCTCACGGAGTTCTGCGTCATATCTGTGATTCTTAATCTGCTCCATAGCTCGTTCACACGCCTTGTCAAGTTCATTCATGGAATGTGCGTATTTCAGTTCTATCACGATTCCAACATCTGGATTCTTAGGCTTAAGCAAAATATCTGCATATCCATCACCAGATTCTCTATTCGATTTAACCGCCCAGCCCGAATAATTTTTTAAAATACCGATCAGAATACCATGATAAAAAATCTCTTTTTCTTCGTTTCTTGCTTTCGTATCTAAAACGCTGATTGTTTCGCCAAGAAACATTGTAAGTTCCCGCTGGATGTCATCTGTCTTTCCTTCAAGAAAACCCCTGTTGATTTTTTCCGTAGATGCGTGGTCATTCGCAACTACCTGGTCAAACCAGTCACGGATTTGTAAAAGAAAGACTTCCCTGACTTCCTTGTTTGGAATGATCAATCTATACATCCCATTTTCTACATCACCATTTTTTGTGAGATATCCGGTTGTAAAAAGAACACTCCACAAATTATCAATGCTGTTATCAATCTCGTCGTAGGTCAGATCCAAACGGATTCTCTTTTCGACTGCCTCTCCCACAATCAATTGTTCGATTTCATCCTTTGTAGTTTTATCTGCCATGTCGATAAATCGTTTTACAAGATCATTTCCACTACTGTTAATCCAATATGCCTTTGGCTGCGATTTAGCCTCACTTACCAAATCGTCAACATAATTGATTACATCCCATGGGCAATAAATATCTGCATTACCAAAACGATAGCCATCATACCATTCCTTCACTTCTGTGAAATGTTTCTGCAGATTGTAGTCTTCCAGCAATTTTTTTACTTCTTCATTCGTAAAGCCGAATTCTTCATCATATCGAACATCGTCTGCCGAATAAACCTTAAAATTATTCAAGCCAGTAAAGATGCTCTCTTTGGAAACCCGAAGGCATCCTGTTAATACAGCAAACTGTAGAAAATCATTTGTTTTAAGTGCTTCACCGAACAATCCACGAATAAGTGCCACCATTTCTCTATAATAGCCATGCTGAAAGGCCTTATCAAGTGGAACATCATACTCGTCGATCAAAACAATCGTTTTCTGACCATAGTGTTGATATAAAAGTTCTGAAATTTTCTTAAGTGAGAATTTCAGCTTCGTTGCAAGAGTAGTTTCCTGTTCCCCTTGAAGTGAAATCAAATCACGATATATATTCTTTTCGTCATTGTCCAGTCTGCTACTGTTCAGCAAGAACTTAAATCGTCTCACCTCGCCAGCAATCAACTCACACAGGGCAGACCGTGCTTCTTCAAATGTTAGTCCATCTACACCTTTGAGAGACAGAAATATAACAGGATACTTTCCCATATATTCCTTACAAAGTTCTTCATTCTGCGAAATATAAAGGCCATCAAATAATGCTGTGTCTGTTCCAATCTCGAAAAAGCTCTTAAGCATACTCATATTTAAGGTTTTTCCAAATCGGCGTGGTCTGGTAAATAAATTCACTTTACTCCAATTTTCAAGAAGCTGCTCTACCAATTTTGTTTTATCCACATAATAAAAGTCTAACTTCCGAATTTCCTGAAAGTTCTCAAAACCGACTGGAAGCTTTTTTAATTCCTGCATATTTTACACACTCCTCCGAAGCTTTAGTCTTAGGATTGGGTTACATACAGCAAGGTAGACCTGTCCTAGTGTGGTTTAATTTTACCATTTAGTTTGACAAGTATCAAGCCGATAAGTCGTTGCTAAACAAAAATAACACCGATTTTCATATGTTAGTTTCTTTATGAACAAAAGCAAACGAGACATTTAAATGAATATTCAAAGAATCCGAGATTTGAGAGAAGATTCCGATTATACACAGGAATATATTGCAAAGCTTCTGAATGTAAACCAGCGCACTTATTCCAGATATGAAAATGGAGAACATGCAATTCCACTTACAATACTTTCTTTTCTTGCAGACAATCGAGTAGGAGGCGGTGCCTAACCGCCGTCCTCTCACACCACCGTGCGTACCG